>Ga0180432_10001531_pt1 | contig 36392 bp, 29 predicted proteins | sample SS_ome_10_FD_132414 | JGI IMG/M metagenome (GOLD analysis project Ga0180432, IMG submission 132414) | Hypersaline lake sediment archaeal communities from the Salton Sea, California, USA - SS_1_MS_2 metaG | ecosystem: Environmental > Aquatic > Non-marine Saline and Alkaline > Hypersaline >... | reverse complement strand
GGAGTCAAAAGCCGAGGTGCCGGTGCCGATGTCCCCCAACCGCAGCGTTCGTCCATAGCACCAACCCCATTTGCGAATCGAGATTCGGGATCGGGGCAGAGGCCCAAGCGGAAAACGGCACTCAGGCCATAGGCCCGAGTGCCGCTGGTCACGGAATCGAGTCCGACGGACTAGCCCTGATACGGCCGGATGAACCCTTCCTTCATCAGCAGCTGCGTCTCTTCGCGCGCGTGCCGGATCTTCTCCTCGGCGATCTGCATCAGTTCATCCTTTGACTTCTTGACCCGCGCCACGCCCTGCTCGATCGCCTTCAGGCCCACGGCGACCGCCTCGCGCGGGAAGACCTCCCACTCGTCCATCGAGGGGATGATGTAGTCCTCGCGCAGCCCCTTGTCCTCGGCGACTTTGGCCAGCTCGAGGGCGGCGGCGATGCACATCTCGTCGGTGATGGTGGTCGCCATCACATCGAGCGTGCCGCGGAAGATGCCGGGGAAGCCGAGTGAGTTGTTGACCTGGTTCGGGAAGTCGGAGCGGCCGGTGGCGACGATGCGCGCACCCGCTTCCTTGGCCTCCCACGGCCAGATCTCGGGCACCGGGTTGGCGCACGGCATGACGACCGGATCCTTGGCCATCCCCTTCACCCACTCGGGCTTGATCACACCCGGTCCCGGCTTGGATGCGGCGACCACGACATCCGCGCCCCGCATCGCCGTCTCGATATCGCCCACGACATTCTCTCCGTTCGTGAGCTCGCACATCTCCCACTTCTCCTTGAAACCGTCCTGCAACTCCGTGCGGCCCTTGTGAAGCGTCCCCTTCGAGTCGAGGAGAATCATGTTCTCCCACGGCACACCGCCCTTGTTCATGACGTGGGCCGCCCTTATGTTGGCGGCGCCGGCGCCGACCAGGATGCACTTGACCTTGTCCAGATCCTTGCCGACGAACTTCACGGAGTTGACGAGCCCGGCGAAGATGATGGCGGCGGTGCCCTGCTGGTCATCGTGCCAGACGGGGATGTGGGCCCGCTCGCGGAGCGTATCGAGGATGCGGAAGCACTTCGGTTGCGAGAGGTCCTCGAGATTGAAGCCGCCGAAGGTCGGCTGGAGCGCCATGCAGATCTCGATCAGCTTGTCGGGATCTTTCTCATCGAGGCAAATCGGGAAGGCGTCCACGCCGCCCAGGTACTTGAACAACAGCGCCTTGCCTTCCATGACCGGCATACCCGCCTCGGCACCGATGTCCCCGAGCCCCAAGACGCGCGTGCCGTCGCTGATCACGGCGACGAAGTTGGACTTGTTGGTGTGCTCGAAGACAGTCTCGGGGTTTTCCTTGATATCGAGACAGGGCTTGGCGACACCCGGCGTGTACCAAATCGCGAAATCGTTGAAGTCGCGCACGATGCACTTGGGCACTACTTCCACCTTGCCCCGGTAGTAGGGGTGCATCTTCATCGCGTCGATCCCCGGCTGGGCCGCCTTGGCTTCCATTTGCTCCTTGGTGAGTTTGGGCGCGTCCGACATGGTCACCTCCCGATTTGTACTTCGCCGATTCTAAGGAGCATCCATTGTGGCAGAAAGGAAATCAGGCGGCCACCCATCTATTCTAATTTCTTAGTGGAGCAATCCTTAGGATATCGGGTACACCTACCCATTCATCCCCTGGAGGAATGGGCCCGGTGAGCACCGGGTCAAGTTCGCGCCCCCGGGGGACGATCTGAAGAACATGGCCTCAACGCCCACGGGCCAAAGGGATTCGGGGATTGGAGGATAGAATCGTGGAGCCACGGATTGGTGGACCCCGCACCCGGACGATCCTCAAGTTCAGGGTACGACCGATGTTACCCGAACGGATCCGTCCCCTCATGGACATCGCCTACAATCTGTGGTGGACGTGGAACCCGGAAGCCGTCTCCCTCTTCCAGCGCATCGAGCCCGCCCTCTGGCGCGACTGCGGCCACAATCCGGTCGCCCTTCTCGGACAAGCCAACCAGGAACGCCTCAATGATTTAGCCGCCCGAGAGACGTTTCTTGCCCACATGGATCGCGTCTTCGCGAAACTCCGGGCCTACATGGAGCATCCGACCTGGTACTCGGAGGTCCACACCGAAAGCCAAGAGAGCCGCATCGCCTATTTCTCGGCCGAGTTCGGGCTCCATGAGTGCCTCCCTTTCTATGCCGGCGGACTCGGGGTGCTGGCCGGGGATCACCTCAAGTCGGCGTCCGAGCTGGGACTGCCGATGGTCGGGGTCGGGCTCCTCTACCGGCGGGGCTATTTCCACCAGGCCCTCGATCTGGACGGGCTGCAGCAGGAAACCTATCGGGAGATCCACTTCTCCGGCCTTCCGGTCCAGATCATCCGCCGCCCCGACGGCGCCCCGGAGCTGATCGAGATCGAGATGGCGGATCGCAAGGTCCTCGCCCGGCTCTGGCGAACGCAGGTCGGGCGGGTGCCCCTTTTCCTCCTCGACACCGATATCAGCGAGAATGATGCGGATGACCGACGCATCACCCAGAGGCTTTACGATGCCGATCTCGACGTGCGCATCCGCCAGGAGCTGATCTTGGGCGCGGGTGGCATCCGCGCGCTCGAAATCTGCGACGTGACCCCCACGGTCTGTCATCTGAACGAAGGACACTCCGCGTTCCTGACGCTGGAGCGGCTGGCGACCCTTATGGAGCGCAACGGGCTCACGTTCGAGGCCGCCCAGGAAATCGTGGCGGCGAGCAATGTCTTCACCACCCACACCCCCGTCGCCGCCGGCCACGACATCTTCCCGACCGAGCTGGCCGAGAAATACCTGAAGCCGTTCTGCGACCGAATCAACGTGCCCAAGGAGAAGCTGCTGCAATTGGGCCGGGTGCACCCCGAGGATGAAAGCGAAGGGTTCAGCATGACGGTCCTTGCCTTGCGGCTCTCGACCTTCCGTAATGGGGTGAGCGAACTGCACGGCGAGGTGGCCCGCTCCATGTGGCGCGACCTCTGGCCCCAGGCCCCGGAAGAAGAGGTCCCGATCGGGCACGTCACCAACGGCGTTCACATCCCCTCCTGGTACTCGGAGGAGTCGGCCCGCCTCTTCGATCGGTATCTGGGACCCGAGTGGCTGGAGAGTCCGATCGATCAGGAGGTTTGGCAACGGGTCAACAGCATCCCGCCCGCCGAGCTCTGGCGCGCGCGCGAACGGCTCCGCGCCCGCCTGGTGGGGGATGCCCGCCGTCGCGTCGCCAATCGTCTGGTGCGCTGCGGCGCGCACGACAGCGCCATCCGCCAGGCGAGCGAGGTGCTCGATCCCGAAGCGATCACGATCGGTTTCGCCCGGCGATTCGCGACCTACAAACGCGCGCTGCTGCTCTTCCGGGACATGGAGCGTTTCGAGCGCATCGTGGGGAATGCCGAGCGTCCGGTGCAGTTCATCTTCGCCGGCAAGGCGCACCCGAAGGATCAGCCGGGCAAGGAGATCATCCGCGAGATCCTGCGCCTGGCGGCCCGGCCCGAATTTCGGCGGCACATCGTCTTCCTCGAGGACTACGACATCGGCCTCGCCCGCACCATGGTTCAGGGTGTCGATGTTTGGCTGAATACGCCCCGCCGCCCATTGGAGGCCAGCGGCACCAGTGGGATGAAGGTGGTCGTCAACGGCGGCATCAACCTCTCCGTGCTCGACGGCTGGTGGTGCGAGGCCTACAACGGCGACAACGGATGGGCGATCGGCAATGGCGAGGTCTACGAGGATCTCGACTACCAGGATCGCGTCGAAAGCGAGGCGCTTTACAGCCTGCTGGAGGAGTCGGTGGTTCCCCTCTTCTACGATCGGGGGCCCGACGACCTGCCACGCGGTTGGATTGAGCGCATCAAGGCGTCGATGATGACCGTTCTGCCCGAGTTCAACACGAACCGCGCGGCGGAGGAGTACACCCGCCTCTACTACATCTCCTCGCTCCTCAACTGGAACTGGCTCTCCGCCGACGACATGCGCCGCGCCCGAGAGATCGCCGACTGGAAGCGGACGGTCCGCGACCGGTGGCCGGACGTGCGGATCCTGAGCGTGGACACCGATTCGGGTGTCGACCTCGCCGTCGGGGAGCGCCTCACGTGTCGCGCCCGCGTCACCCTCGGCTCGCTGACGCCTCAGGATGTCAAGCTCGAGCTCTTCTACGGCCAGTTGGAAGAGGGCCGAATCCGCAAGGGCCGTAGCGTGCTCATGTCGCTCGCCGAGGAGAAGGAGGCCGAGTGCGAGTACACCGGCATCATCAGCTGCCACACGAGCGGCCACTTCGGCTTCGGCGTCCGGGTGACCCCCCGGTCCGCGGGATTGGACGACTACTTCGATCGGGAGTTGATCCGATGGTGGTCGTCCGCCGCCCGGAGGGCGGGCGTGCTCCATCGCTGATTGATTCGGGCGCCGTCCATGTCCTATGCTCCCTCTCTTGCCCACATTGATGTGGAGATCAGGAGGACACCATGCTGGCGAGACGGATGGGGCGGATCAAGCCCTCGGCCACCCTGGCGGTCAGCGCCAAGGCCAAGGAGATGGCGGCTCGAGGCATCGACGTCGTCGACTTCAGCGCGGGAGAACCCGACTTCCCCACCCCCCCCGCGGTCAAGGAGGCCGCCATTCGCGCCATCCACGAGGATTTCAGCCACTACACGATGGCCAGCGGCATTCCGGAGCTGAGGCAGGCGATCTGCGAAAAGCTCGCGCGAGACAACGGGCTCTCCTATGAGCCGTCGGAGGTCCTTGTCTCGACCGGCGCCAAGCAATCACTGTACAATCTCTCGGTCGCGGTCTTCGAGGAGGGTGACGAGATCTTGATCCCTAGCCCCTGCTGGGTCACCTACGAACCGCAGGTGCTGCTGGCCGGCGCCCGGCCGGTGTTGATCGAAACCGGACCCGAGACCGGCTTCCGCATAACGCCCGAGCAGCTGGAGGCCGCGATCACCCCCGCGACCAAGGCGGTCTTCCTCAACAGCCCATCGAACCCGACCGGAGGCGTCTACCGGCGCGAGGATTTGGAGGCGGTGGCCGACGTGCTGAGGCGGCACGAGATCCTCGTCATCGCGGACGAGATCTACGAGAAACTCGTCTACGACGGCTTCAAGTTCACCAGCTTCCCCAGTCTCGACCCCTGGTGGAAGGATCACTGCATCGTCATCAATGGGGTCTCGAAGGCCTACGCCATGACCGGCTGGCGCATCGGCTATGCCGCGGGACCCCAACCGATCATCTCCGCCATGGGCAAGGTGCAGGGCCACAGTACATCGAATCCCAACTCGATCGCCCAGAAGGCGGCGCTGGCGGCGCTCACGAGCCCGCTGCCCGAGGTGGAAGAGATGAGGCAGGCCTTTGAGGCGCGCCGCAATCTGATGCACGAACTCATGACCGCGGTTCCCGGCGTCACGTGCACCAAGCCCGAGGGCGCGTTCTACCTGCTACCCTGTTGGCGTGAGTACATCGGCAAGCAGTTCACGACCTGTGTCGATCTGGCCAGCTATCTGCTCGAAACGGCGCACGTCGCCACCGTGCCGGGTGTCGGCTTCGGCACGATGGGAGGTTACCTCCGCTTCTCGTACGCGTCCTCGGAGGATCGGATCCGAGAAGGCTTGCGGCGCGTCACGGAAGCCGCGGCGGCGATCGACCGATAGGAGTCGCCACGAAACCGCAGAATTCCGCGGGACGTAGTGCACCGTGACCGACTCCCCCGGGAAGGTGATGTATGCGCTGCAAGACCCCACGATTCCGCGTGCTCCTCGGTTTGGCCCACCTCGCGTGCTTCCTGGCTCCACCGGCCGCGGCCGAGACCGCGGAGGCAGTGCTCGACCGATGGGCGGCAGCCCTGGGAGGCCGGGACCGTCTAGCCGCCGTGCGAACGCTCCATCGCATCGCGACCGTGGAGACCATGGGGCTCCGGGGCACGATGGAGGAATGGCTCACCGCCGAGGGATACCATCACGTCCAACTCGATCTTGCGGGCCTCTTCTCCCAGACCTTCATCCGGACACCCGAGCACTACTGGATCGTTGATCAGAACGGTCATGTGCGGGCCGAGGCGGGCCCGGACCTGAAGGACGAGATCCGGGACATCTACCTGGATACCTGGTCGCATCTGCTCCCCGGTCGCCTATCCGGTGACGCGGAGCTCTTGGGGGCTGATCCCGAATCCGGCCTCCGGCGTGTGAGAATCCGGCCCGAGTCGGGCACCGAAACCTTGGTGTACATCGATCCCCACACCCACCTGCCGACCCGATGGGAGTCCCGGGACGAGTCCGGTCAGGTCACCACCATGCGCGCCCTCGAGTGGCGGGAGATCGATGGAATCCGCGTTCTGGCACGCATCGAGCAGGTGGAGGGACCGGACGACCGGGTACTGATGGAACTGCAGGAGATCACATTCAACCAGCCCCCGCCCCGCGGCATCTTCGAACGCCCTCGCGACCGCTCCGCGGATGCCCGATTCGCCTCCGGTGGAGTTGCCCGGGATATCCCGCTCGACATCGACGGCGTCCACCTCTTCCTGCCGGTACGGGTGAACGGCGCTCTTCCGCTCTGGTTCATCTTCGACACCGGCGCGCCGGTAACCTGCATCGATCGCGAGGCCGCCGCCGAGCTCGGTTTCGAGCTTACCGGGCAGTTCACCGGAGGCGGCGTCGGAGAGGAAGAGGTGGAGGTCAACCTCGTGCGGGACGCATCCTTTGCCCTTCCGGGCGTCGAGGTGACCGGCCAGACGGTGGTGGCGCTCGATTTGCGAAGCAGGCTCGAGGCCCGGGCGGGACGCGAGGTCGATGGCATCCTGGGTTACGATTTCATCAGCCGCTTCGTAATCGAGATCGACTACCTGAACCGGCGCCTCCATCTCACGGACCCAACCGGGTGGACATACACGGGCGAGGGAACCGAGATTCCGATCTGGTTCCTGGACGGCAAGCCGGTCTGTCAGGGATCGATCACCCCTCCCGGGGGACGGCCCATCGAGTGCGTGATCCGATTCGACACCGGCTCGGGAGGCACCTTTACGTTCAATCGGCCGTTCATCGAGAGCCACAACCTGCTATCCGCCCTCCCGAAGCGGATCGAGTCGGGGGGTGGGTTCGGCATCGGCGGAGCGTCACGTCGCGTTCTGGGCCGGATCGAGGCCATTGGGGTCGGGAATCTCGTTCTCCGCCAACCGACCTGTGCCTTCTCCCTCGACCAGAAGGGCATCGGTGCCAACGCAACCCACGCGGGCAAGCTCGGGGGGAGGATCCTCGAGCGGTTTACCGTAACCTTCGACTACGACCGGCAGCGGATCTTCCTTGAGCCGAACGCGCGATTCGGCGCCCCCTTCCCCGGTGAGACGTGCGGGCTGTCGGTCCGCACCGGCGGGCGGGGGGACTGGCACACCTTCACGGTGGTCGACGTCATCTCCGGATCCCCGGCCGATCGGGTCGGGCTGCAAGTCGGCGATGTGATCGTCTCGGCCGACGGCGCGCCGGCCGTCGAGCTGCGCCTGCGGGATCTTCTCGAACTCTTCGAGATGGATGATCGCCGGATCCACCTGACATGGCGCCGGGGAGACGAGATCGTCTCCCGGGAGCTCCATTTGCGTTCGATGTTCTGAATCTTGGGATCCCCCCGCCCGGGGGGGGATCCCAGCCGGTGCGAGTCGTGCGTTCAGGCGGTGATCTCGATCCGCTTCGGCTTTGCCTCCTCCCGGCGCGGCACCCGAAGCTCCAGCACGCCGTTCTCGAGCGTGCCGCTCACCTTCTCCTTGTCGAATTCATCCCCGATACGAAAGGCTCGGTAATAGTTGCCCACCCGGAACTGCCGGATGAGCGCCTCCCCCGGCTCGGTCTCGCTGTTTCGAGCCCGCACGGTCAGTGTGTTGTCCTCGTCGATGTTGATCTGCACATCCCCCTTTTCCACCCCGGGAAGATCGACCAGGAGGTAGAGCCCGTCGTCGGAGGCATAGATGTCGACGTCGGGCGAATAGGCGGGTCCCGATTCGGCCATCTGCTCGGCCGCCGTGGTCTTCACGGCCGCCTGATCTCTCTTTTCCAGTTTCGCGCTCATGACTGCTTCCTCCTCTACGCTACGGTGATGGGGATCGTCTTGGGCTTCGCCTCTTCCGCCTTGGCGAGGTTGATCGTCATGATCCCGCTCCTGAATCGCGCCGAGATCTTCCCGGGATCGATCTTGGTCGGGATCTCGAACGATTTCTCGAAGCGACCCACGGGGCGCTCCTGCCGCAGCATCGAGTAGCCTTCCAGTGCTCGCTCCGGGTCGCGTCGCTCACCCGCGAGGGTGAGGACCCCATCGGAATAGGTCACGTTGACCTGGTCCTTGCTCATTCCGGGCAGTTCGGCGGAGACGACGATGTCATCGCCCGCATCGTAGATGTTGATCGGAGGGAACCGGCGCGAGATGCCGTGATGCGTGCGTCCCAGAATGCCGTCGATCTCCTGCCGCATCCGATCGAGCTCTTTCCAAGGATCCGTATCCCACAACATGGTGATCACCTCCTTACGTCAGTCAACCTTGACCGAAACCGCTTCCCGTCCCGCCGGGGTCTTGTCGAGGGAGATCGTCAGCACGCCGTCGCGGCACGTGGCCTTGGCGCTCTTCCAGTCCAGATCCTTGCCCAGCGGCACCGAGCGGGAGAAGTAGCCATAGCTGCATTCGCGGTAGCGCCTCTTCTGGCCCCGCACCTCGCGCTTCTCACCGCTCACCTTCAGAGAGCCGTTCTCCCAGGTCACGCGAAGGTCGTCCTTCGATAGCCCCGGGACCTCCATCCGCACCGTCACACGCTTCTCGTCCTCGGACACATCCAGGGTGGGCATCTGCTCCAGCCGGCTCCAACCCCAGTCGGGGGAATCCAACCAGGTCTCGGTGCCCATCCCGGCCGGGGTGCTTCGCCTGCCACCCCGGATCCACGGAATCAGACTCCTCATCGTGGACCTCCTTCTCTTCAGGATGACAACACCTTGTTCAACCCGTTCGCTGAGACGAGACTGCAAGATCCAGACCAAACCGGATCCTGCTAGCTAGTCCCTATTCTCTACGGCAGCTAGCAATTCCGTTGCCCTTGCGCGCCAAAGGACAGGGTGTGTTTCAGATTCGAACGCCTTCGCCATCGCGAAACCCCAAGTGATTCGAATCGAAACAGTGAGGTCGGCTGCCTCCCCACGGACGCCGAGAATCGGCCAGTGTGTGATTTCCGCCACTCGATCCGGTCCTGTTCCCATGAAGTGAAGATCGCAGGCATGAGGAAGGGAGGAACGTCGCCATGAGGACACCGACTCGAGGACGAGCCATCAGGTTCGCACTGCTGGGACTACCCCTCGTGTTCATCGGATGGTCGGTCATCGCATCGGAGGAACCATCGGGCTCTACGCCCGTCACCCGCGTAGTACGTCGGGAGGTTGAAGATCCACTCGCCGAGCAGATCGCGACCCTCTTGGAAGAAGAGGCAACTGAGCTCGCCAGGCTGGAAACCCAGCTGGCGGCGGCCGAGACGCACGGCGAACACATGGCCCTGCAACAGCAGATGGCGAAGGTGAAGGCCCTCACTGAGGCCGCCATCCTCGAGCTTCAACAAGAGCGGGCGGTGCGGTGCGGCGAGACCGAGCTCGCCGATGAGCTCCGGGAAGCGATCGACGCCATCCTCGCACCGTACGTAGAGTCCGAAACCGAGAGCCGATAGGCGCGGAGGGAGATGAACCATGTGCAAGAAGACTGCTCTATTGGCCGCGACCTGTCTTCTCATCCTGCCCGCTCACGCGGGCGCCACCCAGGACCAGACTCCGTTCAAAGTCCATCTGACGGGCGTGCCGCATGCGGCCAGGGGGGGTGAGGCGTTTCGTGATGTTCTGCGCCTGGAGGCAGGTCGAAGCTGCCGGGTAGCGGATCTACATCTCGTGGGAGATGGCTGGAATGTCGGACCCCTCCCGTTCCCGGCGGACCGTGAGCTCGAAGGCGGGGAGGTGATCGATCTGGAGCTCGTGGCGACTCCCGTCGATCCCGAACGCCCCCTCGAGCTTTCCTGTTCGGTCGACGGCGAACCGTGGACTCGAACGTTCGACCTCTCCCCTGCCACCGCCAGCCGAGCGCGGCCGGGGGCGGCCCGGCGCCTCTCGGGAGGGATGACGCCATGGGAGCCGCTCGCCGACCACATGCCCTTCGCGAGTCAGCGCACCGATGCCCTGCTGGAATGGGCGGCATCGGCCCCGGAGCCCGATCCGCCGGTGCCGGGGATCCCGCGCCGCACCATCACCATCACGGGATCCGTCGGCTATTACCACGGCGTCACGCATGAGTACGTGCCGGCATCGAACATCGTGGTCCTCTTTTACGCCTGGAACGAGAATGGCGGCCCTCCTTTCCCGCAGGTCAGCTCCACCAATTGGTCCGGCGAGTTCTCCTATGACTTCGACTGGCAGTTCGCTGGGGATCCCAACCTCGCGGTCGAGTTCTGCGCCAGCGATGCGCACGTCGAGGTCGAGGAGACCGACATCTGGGAAGACACCTGGGCCTGGACCAGCCCCGTCGCCTACGGCGTCGAGGGAAGCAGCTGTGATTTTGGGCAGCTTCTGCCTACGACCGAGGAAGGCTACGGGGCCCTCAACGTGCTCACCGCGACCTCTCGAACCTGGCACTACCTCTACTGGAACGTCGGCTACGACACACCCCACGTCGAGGTTCAGTGGCCCGAGCCGGGATCGACGTCCTTCTACCGCCCCTTCTTCGAGGAGATGCACATCACGGGAGGCGACTCCTACAACGAGGCGACCATCTCTCACGAATACGGACACCATTGGGTGGAGAACTTCGCCTACAACCCCTCCATGGACTACTGCAATGGGATCTGTGACTTCGACGGGTGCGGTCACTGCCTCTGGTGCGAAGAGGATCAGGAGATCGCCTGGGGCGAGGGCGTGCCCAACTTCATCAGTGCGCTGGCAACCCGATACATGGAGTCGAACTTTGTCGTTCCCGCCCAGGTGACGCACTTGAACTTCCAATCGCTTGCCTGCGACTGTGACGGTCAGTGTTACCCCCAATGGACCGAAGGATTCTTCGATGCGGTCCTGTGGGACATGGCAGACATCTACGATCTGGGTGAAGATGATCCCTTCACCCCCGGCTTCACCGATCGCATGGCCGATTCTCAGAACCTCGCCCGCCTGTTCGAGACGTTCGAGAGCCACTGCGAGATTGCCGGTCACCGTCCCCACACCGCCTGGGAGTGCCTCGAGTGCTTCCGCGAGGCTTACCCGGAGTTGGCCGAGGATTTCTGGGAGACGGCGATGAACAACGCCTTCGATATCGACATCGCACCTCCCGGCACCGTCGGCAACCTGTACGCGAACGATCATGAGATCGGGGTGCTCTCTCCCGACAACACCCTCGCCATGTGCTGGGACCGCGCTCCCGATGAGGCCTCGGGTGTCGACGGCTACTCGATCCTCATCAGCGTGGCCAATCCCGCCCCGCCCGATCTGACGAAGGACATCGGAGACGAGACGTTCTACCTCACCGACCCCCTGGCGCCGGGCACCTATTACTTCAACATCCGAGCGGTCGATCGCTCCGGGCGCTGGGCGGAGGGCTATGTCGCGGCCGGACCCTATCTGATCCGGGAGGCCGAACCTGCCGACTTGGAGCACTACCAACCCGCGGGTTGGGATTACCCGCTCGTCCCGCGAAACGACGATACCGCCACGCACACGGTGGCCGAGGTCTCCAATATCCTCAACGGCAACACGGAGAACACGTTCTGGAATGTCGCCTACGCCAACGGCGGCGAGGCGCCCACGTCGGGCACCTTCCGGGTCGGCCTGCTGCTGGACGGTGAGCTGATCGATCAGACGAGCCACCTCTATCTGGGCGGCGGCAACCATGGCGCCTGCATCAATCAAGGTCCGGTCACGATTCCCGGGGGCCGTCACACCTTGGGGATGTTCATCGATTGCGAGGAATCGCTGGCCGAACCGACCGAGGTTGACAACTACTGGGCGACCCAGTTCGTCTGGACCCCCGAGACCCTATCCAACGGGGAGCTGGTCGAGCGCGCGGCGCCGCCGCTCAAGACGGCCGGCCACGAGCACATCCACAACACGGGCCATCCGATCTACAACAACTGCGACGGCCTGCGGATGAACGAGACCCCCGCGATGATGGCGATCTGGGCCCATCCGACCGGATTGATGAGCGATTACAACCTGCACCTGTACAACGATGTCGCTTGGCCCGACAGCGGATTTGGAGGCCCGCCGATCGCTTGGTCGACCAACGAGGGGGGGATGCTCGACGCCGTATTGGTCAATCCCTGGAACGCGGGCATCGATCGTTACAACGTCGCCGTCTACAACTCCAGCGCCGACGACTTCACCTATCGGGCTCAGCACCTGGTGGGCGCCTATCTGGGACTCCCCGAGGCCGCCGAGGTGACCTGGAACGAAGGTGAGATGATGTACCTGCGCTCCTTCTACCACGACGAGCAGGAAGCGATCACGGTCACCCTCACCAACGAGACCGGGCCTCAACCGATCCACCTGGCCTATTTCGATCCCGACTTCGGCGCCGGTGGTCTCTGGAATGCCGACGAGGATATCCTGGTCACGACGGGCGAGACGGCGGTCTTGGACATCGTGGTCCCCGGGGGCAGCTATGGCGGGCTCGCGGTCTACCGCGATCCCATCTACGGAACGGGCCCGCTCAGCTTCACGCTGACGCACGAGCGGACGCTGCCCGATCTCGTGGCGGCGATCCCCGAGGGCTGGCACGGCAACTTCACTCCGCAGCCGAATGCGAGTCTCGATCCGCAGTCCGATGTGCCCGCCCCTCCCCGCCTGCGGGGGGATGTCGACTCGACCTACCTCTACATGAGTGAGCTGAATGCCAGCCCGGCCGTGGCGGATGAGCACGTCTACGAGGTGCTCTTCGATGGGTTCGATTGGTACGCGGCCGCGCGTCCCGAGCTGGCCGGGAATGAAGAGCGGCGGTGGCGATCGACAACACCCGTCACGGTGCCCGCGGGGCGACATACCCTCGTCTCCTGGATCGACCGGGGACAGGATGTCGACGAGCTCTGGAACGATAACAACGTCTTCGGGGAACAGTGGGCCTGGATCCCGAACACCCTGATCTGCGATCATCTCGAATCCTACGAGAGCCCGACGCTCCGGTTCGGAGGTCACGAGCTGATCTCCCAGGGAAGACAAATGTTCAACTGCTCGGGGCTCCGAACCCGCGAGCTCGACAGCGCCGACGGCGGATTCGCCGCCGTCTATGTGGCCGGCAGGGGCAATCTCGATGTCGACCTCCGGTTGCATCCGGCGTTGGATGATCCCGTCGATGCCTTCGGCCTCTACCATGCCGCCTCGACGTGGACGGGCCTCGAGTGCGAGTTCGTGATCACCAATCTCCATGCCGCCGCGGGTGACCAGTTCGACGCCGGGATCGTTCGCCGGTCGGGATCCGCCTTCTTCGATGCCCAGATCACCCAGTCGGACGATCTGGAAGGCGCGGTTGTCGGATCCCACGGTCCCTTCACGATGGCCCGGAATGACATGATCGATCTCTACGAGGTGCCGCTCGAGGCAGGCATCTACGAATTCGTGCTCAACCCCGAGCCGACCGATGTCGACCTCGGCTTCTCCCTCAGCCCGGCAACCGACATCCACTGCGGGAAGACCGACATCCCCGAGGATTGCATCGCCTGGCTCGGGGAGCCGGGAGAGCCCGAGACCTTCACCGCAACCGTTATCCAGCCCCTGATGTACTGCCTCGCGGTCTGGCGCGTCGCCTCCATCGATGGGGGGACCGAGCAGACCTATCGGATTGTCATCCGGCAGATCAGCACCGCGGCCGATCTCCCGAGCGACCGGCCGGAGGCAACGCGGCTCGTCGGCGCGCTGCCCAATCCGTGCCGGCCGCCGACCCGCCTCCACTTCGACTTGGCCCAGCCGGCCGACGCGAGGGTGATCATCTATGACGTGCGCGGTGCGGTCGTTCGCCACTTGCTGGCCGACCGGTTGCCGGTCGGACGGCACGACGTCCTCTGGAATGGACGGGACGATCGCGACCGGCGGGTGAGCCGCGGGATCTACTTCGCGAGTCTTCGGGCAGGGTCCGAGAGAAGCCGGCTCAAGCTGATGGTGATTCGCTGATCGGAATCGAAGCCGCATCTCTCGGCGAGGGGGGGCCGGCCACCGGCTCCCCTTCTTGTATATCCGGGGGCAGAACGGCTACGATTGGCCCCAAACAGGAGGTAGGGGCCAATGGCAATCGACATGATGGCGCCCTGGTTTCAATACTTCGGACTTCCCCTCGCGATCTTCCTGGGTCGGATCGTCGATGTATCCATGGGGACATTGCGCGTCATCTTCCTCAGCCGAGGCATGAGGCTTCTCGCGCCGATCATCGGTTTCGTTGAAATCCTCATCTGGCTGCTCGCCATCGGGCAGATTATGAAGAACCTCAGCAATCCGGTCTGCTACGTCGCCTATGCGGCGGGATTCGCCGGCGGAAACTACGTCGGTCTGCTGATCGAGGGGAAGCTGGCGATGGGGCTCTCGATGGTTCGCATCATGCTCTCTCAGGATGGGAGCCGCCTGAAGCGGTTCTTGACCAAGGCCGGATACCGGCTGACCAGCGTACCCGCCCAGGGTAGCCGCGGCCCCGTGGAGGTGCTGTTCACCGTCACCCGACGCCGGCAGCTTCACCGAGTGGCCGAGATCATCCGCCGGTGCAACCCGGACGCCTTCTACACGGTAGAGGATGTCCGCTCGGCTCGCGGGGTGACCTCGCTTCCGGGGCGCGCAAGCTCATCGGTCTGGCGCCGCCGACGGCTGGTGCCTCGCCGCAAGGGCAAGTGAGAAGCATGAAGATCGTCTACGGCAAAGACCACCGGGATCACGCACCGCGCTTTGGGCTGAGCGCCTCGGGTCGCATCGCCTACCCCGAAGTTCCGCAACGGGCGCAGGCGATCTTGGAGCACCTGCAGAGCCTCGGGCGCCACGAGATCATGGAGCCCGCCGGCTACTCCCCCGATCTCCTCGCCGACGTGCATGCGCCCGGCTATCTGAAATTTCTCGAGCGGGGGTACGGCGACTGGACCGCGAGTGGCGAGCCCGAGGAGGGTATCATCCCCGACGTCTTCCCGGTCCGGTCCGGGGGGCGGCCGGGCAGGTCACCAGCCAATCAGGCCGGCTGGTACGGGTTCGACATCTTCACCCCGATCGTCAAGGGAACGTACCGAGCGGCCATCCTCGCCGCCCGGTCTGCCTTGACCGCCGCGGACTGCATCCTGGCCGGCGAACGCTCGGCCTACGCCCTCACCCGGCCGCCGGGGCATCACGCCGGCTCCGATTTCTTCGGCGGCTACTGCTACCTCAACCACGCCGCCCTCGCGGCGTCGCATCTTCAGTCGGGCGCCGAACGCCCCTTGGTCGCCATCCTCGACATCGATGCCCATCATGGCAATGGCACCCAGGAAATCTTCTATGACTCTGATGAGGTCCTCTTCGTTTCCCTCCATGCCGATCCCAACGAGGACTACCCCTACTACTCCGGCTATCCGGAAGAAACAGGCCGCGGGGCCGGCGAGGGGTACACCCTGAACCTGCCCCTGCCGGTCGGTTCCGAGGAAGCGGCGTTTCGCGAGGCATGGAAGCGGGCGCTGGCTCGCATCTCGCGCTTCGCGCCGCGCTATCTCGTCGTCTCCCTTGGCGTCGATGCCGTGGCGGGCGATCCGATCGGGAATCTGGCCCTCCCTCCCGATGCATTCGGGCGCCTGGGGCAGAACGTCGGGCAGTTGGCTTTGCCCACGGTCGTGGTGCAAGAAGGCGGCTACGATCACGATCTGATCGGTCCGTGCGTCGCGCTCTTCCTCGAGGAACTGGGTTGATCGCGTGGCTTAGCCTTCCAGACGCGCGAGCTCTTCGTAGAGCTCGCGTTGCCGCCCGGTCAGCTTGGCCGGCACCTGGATGTGGACATGGACCACGTGGTCGCCGCCGCGCACCCCCTGCCCCTTCAGACGCAGCCGCGCACCGGAGGATGTGCCCGGCGGAATCGTCAGGCTCGCTTCGCCGCGGAGGGTCCGCAGCGCGACCTTTCCCCCCAGCACCGCGGTGGTGAGGGGAATGCGAACGTCGGAGTGGATACGTTCGCCTTCACGCCGGAAATGGCGATCGGGATCGACGCGGACATGGATGATCAGGTCACCAGGGCGGCCGCCCGCGAGCCCGGCCCCTCCTAGTCCGCGGAGCCGCAGGGTCGCGCCGTCGTCTGTCCCTTCGGGAACAGCAACGGCGATCTTCTGTTCCTTGATGACGGTTCCCCGGCCGCCGCAGTTCCGGCAACGCGAGGCCACATCCTGACCGTTCCCCCCGCACGCCGGGCAGGGCCGCGTAACCGTGAAGAGCTGACCCTGTTCGGACGACCGCTGGGTCACCCGACCCGTTCCGCCGCATTGAGAGCAGGGACGGGCATGCGCATCGGCGCCTCCTCCGCCGCAGCTGGGGCACGGCGCCTCGCCCTTGATGGCCACCTGGACCTTGCCTCCCAGCGCGGCGGTTCGGAAGTCGACACGGAGCGTCGCCTCGACGTCCGAACCCGGACGACCCGGGGACCGGCGGCGATGATAGGATGCGCCGAAGTCGCCGGAGAAGAGGTCGCCGTAGCGGCGCATGAAGTCCTCCACCGACCAGGCGGTCTCGCGAACGTCCGGTTCGGGGTGTCCGCCGTGCAGGGCGGCATCGTACTCGCGCCGCTGTTCTGGATTCGATAGGACCTCGTAAGCCTGTGACAGCTCCTTGAAGCGCTCCTCCGCTTGGGCATCTCCCGGGTTCTTGTCAGGGTGGACCTTGACGGCCTGCCGCCGGTAGGCCCGCTTGATCTCGTCCGCGGTCGCCTCTGCAGACACGCCGAGGATGTCGTAGTAGGACCTCATGCTCCGTCCTCGCTCAGGAGGCGATGGAGGCAGATCTCGAGATATCCGGCCTCGCATCGGATCCGCGGCCGCTCCCCGTCGAAGCCGGGGGGAATCGGCAAGAGGGCGTGCTGAATCGAAGCCCCTCGGGTCGCGGGCCGCCCGCGAATGACGAGCACCTGGGGCAGGATCTCGACGTCGATGTCCGGCTCGATGACATCCTCGAACGCGACATGCCAGCGGAGCATCGCGCCACTCAGCGTCCAGCGGACCGGGACCTCAAAGCTCTCTTGTTCACCCCGAACGACCGAGGCCCATTTGCGCCGAAGCCGCTCGATCTCACGCGCGAGACTTGCAGGGTCCATCCCTATCGTTCCTCCCGGGTGACCGGCCCCTATGTTGCCCAACAGAAGCCGGGTGGGGAAGAGCATATCTCCACCGCTCCAGAGAGCGGTCGAATCGCACGGGCGCGTGCCCGAAATAGGGTATTGATGTTGACTGAATGGTCGAATTTGACGATATAGTCAGTTCTGACCACATCGTCAGCTTCTTTGGCGTGGTGGGACTGGAGTCGACATGAGGACGGAATCGAGACAACAGCGTCGCGCCGAGAGAACACGGCAACGCCTGCTCGACGCGGCCCGCTCGGTCTTCGCCGAGAAGGGGCTCGATCTGGCCCGAATCGATGAGATCACCGACCGGGCGGACGTCGGTAAAGGCACGTTCTACTACCACTTCAAGAACAAGGGCGGCCTGATCCGCGAATTGGTCTGTGATCTCCTGAGTGAGCTTGGGGATCGGATAGACGCCAGGTGCGCGGAGTCCGCATCCCTCGCTGAACTCCTCGATCAGTTGATCCAGGTCCACATCGACTTCTTCGACAAGCGGTGGGAGGATTTCGTACTCTACTTCCAGAGCCGGGCCGATCTCGCCCTCGAGCAAGGCTACGAGGGAATCGAATCCCCCTTCATGAACTACCTGGAACGGATCGGCCGGCTCGTCGACTCCATGGTGAAGCAACACCTGCCCAAGCCCTTCATGCGTCGCACCGCGTGCGCGGTGGCAGGTTTTGTCTCTGGTTATTACTCGTTCGCCGCCATCGCCTCCCCTGAGGAGAGCACGGAAGAGGCATTCCGCTCGCTCCGGGGTGCAATGGTCTCGAGCTTGTCCCGCTTTATCACGGAGGCCATCCCCGCCGGCAAGCCCCAATAGCGGGCGGGACATCCAGTCGCCCCAACCAAATTGATGCTCGGAACGCGAGGTCGCGTTCCGTTTCCGGTATCTACCCTGTGAGAAGGATTAGAGAAGCCATGAGAGCCATGACGACCCGACGTGAAACGAATCGTATCGCCCCTCTTTCGATTCTCGATGAAATCGATGTTCAGACTCCCAAGGAAAAGGAACCCAACACCGAATTGTGGGGACTGGCGACAAGTATCGACATCTACAGCTGCAGCCCCGAACTCATCCGTGACGCGGAGCACATTCGTCAGTTCGTGATCGACCTATGCGAACTGATCGAGATGAAGCGTTTCGGAGAAACGATGGTCGTTCACTTCGGTGAAGAGGACCGCGTAGCGGGCTATTCCATGGTTCAGCTTATCGAGACCTCGCTCATCTCGGCCCACTTCGCCAACCTGACCAACGCCGTCTATCTCGACGTCTTCAGCTGCAAGCGATATGACCCCGACACGGTCGCCCGATTTGCCCGCGACTACTTCAGGGGGTCACACTGCGTGACGCATGTCACCCCGAGGTACTAACGATGTTCACCATCTCCACCATCACCGATCTGAGCGAGTGCCGGCGACTGTGGGAGCAGGTCTTTCCCCCCCGGCAGCTGACAGACCTGTGGGAAGTGCGCGAGTGCTTTCAGCAGCAGTACCGCCGGCCGCCCTGTTTCATCGTCGCTAATGACCTGCGCGGCATCTGCGGCCTTCTTCCGCTTTGCTGGGTGGAGGAGGAAGAGGCTTTCGCCTACTTCCCCGGCGAGACGTGGCACGGGCGGACGTGGTTGGAGCAAAACCGCATCCTCGCCCGAAACGAGCTCGTTCTGGAATCGATGCTCACGCATTGTCCCGGGCCCTACCACCTGCGCTACCTGTTGCCCGATCCCTCTTCGCGTCTCGGCGAGGTCGACGTGGATGAGATTGGCTACCTCTTTCATCCCGCGCAATACGGCTACGAGTTCGAAACCTACTTGCGGGCCTTCTCCCACCGCACATACAAGCGCATCAAGAAGGAGATCGGCTCACTCGTCGAACGCGGCGCTCGATTCCGCTACGACCGGCTTTCCGACTACGAACACCTGGTTCGCCTCAACATCGAGCGCTATGGCAGAGACTCGTACTTCTGGGATCGGCGATTCCGGGAGAGCATCCGCAGCCTCATGCACCTCTGCGACTCCCAAGGTCGAGTGCGGATCGTCACGGTGTTGATGGATGAGGAGCCGGTGGCCGTCGATCTGGGCTGCCTGTACCGGGGCACCTTGACGCTCTTCGCCGGAGGCACGCACGGCGGCTACCCGGGCGTGGCCAAGCTCATCAACCTGCACCACATGGAGCACGCCTGCCGGGAGCGCTGGCAATCGATCGACTTCCTGTGCGGCAGCTTCTCTTGGAAGGAGATGTTCCATCTCTCGCGTCGGCCGCTCTATCTGCTCGACAGCGCCGCGAGAGAAGAGAAGGAACTCGCCGCGATACCGTATCGGAGTCCGGCCTATGCAGGCTGATCGCATCCTGGTTGTGGGAACGACGTCCGATTATGTCGACCTCCTCCGCCGAAGGTCACCGGGGCGGGTACTCTTCGTAACCGATCCCGGGATTCGGGCCGGTGCTGCGGAGCCGAAGCCGGCGGAGGACGAGGAAGTGCTCTCACGACTCGACGATCCCGCTCGACTCCGGGAGCGCGTGCTCGCGCATTGTCGCACCTGGGGCCAGCGAGTCGTCGGTGTGGCCTGCTACGACTGCGAGAGCCTGGGCCCCGCCGCTCTCCTGGCGCAGGCTTTCTCCCTGCCCTTTCCAAGCCCCGCGTCGGTCGCGGCCTGCCGATCCAAGCTCGCCAGCAAGACGCTCTGGCACCAGGCCGGGGTACCCGCGCCAAGGGCAGTACGGGCCGGCAACGTGGAGGAAGCTGTCTCCTTCCACGCGCATTTAGGCACCGACGTGGTGGTCAAACCGATCATGGGCAGCGGCAGTGAGCTTGTCTTCCGCTGCCGCGATGAGCAGGAGGTGCGCCGCGCCCTGGCCATCATCGCCTCGTCCACGCCGAGATCAGAACCGCGAGATGTGGTCATCGAGGAGTGCGTGGTCGGCACGGAGTATAGCTGCGACTTCTTCCTCGACGATGCGGGGATTCGCATCCTGCGCACCGCGCGGAAGATTCCAGGGCCCGAGACCTTTGGAACGACCCTGGCCTACGAGGTGCCATCGGATTGGCCGGTCCCTGATCTGGCTGCCCAGATCGAGCGCGCGGCACGATGCCTGGGCCTCGAGCGCACCCTTGGAATGGTCGATTTCATCTGCCGCGACGGCAAGGCGCTGCTTCTCGAGTTGACACCTCGACCGGGGGGAGACTGCTTGCCTCCTCTTCTTCAGCACAGCGGAGGACTCGACATGCTCACCCTCGCCCTCGATGTAGCCGCGGGCAAGTCCCACCAGCTTCCGGCGACCGATCGGTGGCGGCCACGGGTCGGGCTCCGTCTCTTGGGAACGCAGGAGGGAACGATCGCACGTCTGGACGACACCGACTTGCGCCGCGATATACGGGTCGTCGAATCGCGGTTGACCCGCCGACCAGGACACCGCGTGGTCTTGCCGCCGGCCGATTACGACGCCTGGGTCTTGGGTTACGCCATCTTCATCCCGACATCGGGATCCCCGATCGGCCCCCAATGCACCGAGCTTCGAAACCTCCTGCGAGTTGACGTCGACACGCACGCGGTGGCTCCTGCCGCTTCCGGAGGGTAGATGGAGAGAAGCACCACCACAGCCGAGCCCCATGTCGCGCCGCTCCGCCGTGTGACGGCCGCGGATCGTGAGGCCTTTCTCGCTCCCTTTGTCCGTCGTCGGGAGGTCTTCCTCCGGCTCTCCCGAGCCGAGGGATCACCCCTGTACGTGTTCGACGAGGCAGCGCTGCAGCGGCGCGCTGTCCAGTTCCGTGAAGCATTCGCGGCGGCTCTCCCCACGGCGGCGATCTTCTATGCCATGAAGAGCAATCCGTACCCAGGGATCCTGCGCCGCCTGCTCGCCTGCGGCCTGGGGCTCGACGTATCGAGCGGCTGGGAGCTGGAGCAAGCACTGGGCCTCGGGGCGGAGGCAACCGTCTTCAGCGGCCCGGGAAAGACGGATGCGGAGCTCGATCTTGCCGCCCGTCGCGCTGAGCGAACCACGGTACTGCTCGACAGCTTCGGGGAACTCGTCCGCCTGGACCGAGCGGCGGGTCGATATGGGGCCCGCGTTCGGGCCGGCATTCGTCTGACCACGGAGGACCACGGATTGTGGCGGAAGTTCGGCATTCCGCTGTCGCAGCTCGACCGCTTCTTGGATGCGGCACAGTCATGCCGACATGTGAGCCTCGAGGGACTACAGTTTCACACCAGTTGGAACCTGACCCCGGATGCGCCCGTTTCGTTCTTGGATCGCCTGGGACACCGTCTTCGCACCCTGTCCCGCTCTCGCCGCCGGTCCTTCCGTTTCCTCGACATCGGCGGAGGCTATTGGCCCCCTCCCGGGGAATGGATACACGGAGAGACCCGCGACCCCGCATCTTCCTTGGATGAACGACACGTACCCCGCCTTGAGCGACCCGCGGCACCTCTGGAACGGTTCGCCGAGGAGCTGGCTCACGCCCTTCAACGGTCGATCTTTCCTCTCGTCACGTGCCAGATCTACGTGGAGCCGGGGCGCTGGATCAGTCATGAAGCCATGCACCTTCTTCTCACCGTGGTCGACAAGAAGGCGGCCGACCTGGTGATCACCGATGCGGGAACCAACGCGATCGGCTGGGAACGATTCGAGCAGGACTACTTCCCTATTCTCAATGTGACCCGCCCGGGACCCGTGGAGCGACCATGCCTGGTTTTGGGGTCGCTCTGTACCCCCCACGATGTCTGGGGATTCACCTACTGCGGAGAGGGTATTGAACCTGGGGATGTCCTGTTGATCCCCTGTCAAGGAGCCTATACCTACACGCTGCGGCAGCAGTTCATCAAGCCATTGCCCCGCGTCGTGGCGCTTCCCCCAAGTTAGGAACACCTGTACATGGATGTCCCGCTCCACTATCAGGTCTCCGAGTACGATTGCGTGCCGACCACGTTCTTGAATGCGGTTTCATTCCTCTTCACGCGTCGCGAGATTCCCCCCCTCGTCGTGAGACACATCTACACCTACAGCTTGGATACCGTGAGCCGTGGGGGGCGTCTGGGTCGGGCTGGAACCAGCAAGTATGCCATTCAACTCCTCGGGCATTGGCTGAATGCGTACAAGACGCGCAAGTTCTCGGTAGCCACGGCCTACCTTGCGCCGGAAGAGATCCATCTCCGCGACGGGAGTCAGATCCTCCAGTGTCTTGCCGAGAACGGTGTCGCGCTATGCAACATCTATGTCGGTCAATCGGAGTGGCACTTCGTCCTGGCCCTAGGACACGACGACGAATGGCTCTATGTGTTCGATCCCTACCTCCGGCGGGCACTGAGAGGCCTGGGGAACCGGGCGCGCCTGCTGGATGACGCCGGGGGATACCGGCCGAACATCGCGATCCGACGAGACTGGATGGACGGCCCCACCCGGCAGCGGTTCGGTCTCGGGGAAGAGGATGACCGCGAGTGTCTCCTCGTGTGGCGGGTCCGATGAGAGGATAAGGAAGCGAGGCCCACCCTCGCGTCATTTCGGATCTCGGTATTCCTCCTTGCGAAGACCGTACCTGCGCATCTTGCTCGATAGCGCACGCGCCGATATGCCGGCGCGCTGAGCAGTGGCGGCAATCCTGCCACTAGTCTCTCTCAATAGCGCGGAGAGGTATTCACGTTCGAAGGCCCAGACAACCTCTTGGCGGGAGGCTCGCAACCCCTTCCCGCGCCAGTGAGAGCCGGATCTCTCTCCACGGACAGACTGCGCGTCCAACTGGGGAATCGCCCCGGGCACGCGCCCGGCGATCGCGGCCGGCAGACCGTCGATCCCAATCCTATCCGCATCGCAGAGGAGCACCGCCCTCTCCATCACGTTGATCAACTCCCGGACGTTGCCCGGCCAATCGTACCGCACCAGCGCCTCTCGGGCCGCCTCGTCGATGCCCTCGAGATGTCGTCCCAATCGAGATTGATAGATCTGGAAGTAGTTCTCGATCAGCCCGGGGATATCCTCGCGCCGCTCGCGAAGGGGCGGCACCGTCATGGTGACCACCCCAATCCGGTAATAGAGGTCCGATCGAAAGCGCCTCTCTCTGATCTCCGTTTCGAGATCGCGATTCGTAGCGGCCATCATCCGGACGTCAACATCGATCTCTCTCTCACTGCCGACGCGCTGGATCTTCCGTTCCTGAAGCACACGGAGGAGCTTTACCTGAAGGTGATTCGGCATCTCGGCGATCTCATCCAGGAAGATCGTCCCCCCGTGGGCAAGCTCGAAGCAACCCCGATGCGCACGATGGGCACCGGTGAATGCTCCCTCCTCGTGGCCGAAGAGCTCGCTTTCCAGGAGCGTCTCAACGATCGCGGCGCAGTTGACGGTGGTGAAGGGCCCGGCGGCACGCGCGCCTTCCTCGTGAATCGCTCGGGCAAGCCACTCCTTGCCCACGCCGGTCTCACCCAGAATGAGCAGCGATGTGTCCGATTGGGTAACCCGCCGGGCAACATAAATGAGCCGCTGCATGGCCGGACTGTCCGACATGAAATCCCCCAAGCGGTGCTCCGTGGGTACATCTCGGAAGCGGGTGTTCTGTATTCCGGCTTTGCGCCGGCGGGCAATCAGGGCTCGAAGGGCGTCCCTCACGACGGTGTCCGAGAGACGGCGGTTGACCACGGCCACGCACCCGGCCGCTAGCAGGGCGGCCCGGCCTTTGGCATCCTCCTGATCCGTCAATATGACGACGTCGGGTTCATCCGGAAGCTGGCGGATGGTGGCAATCGCTTCCTGAATGGGTGCGCCCAGCCCCTTGCGATCGACCACCACGAGGTCGAAGGTCTCCACTGCCAGACGTTGCCAGAGGGCGTCGATCCCGCCCGCGGTCAAAACCAGCGCGTCGTCGCCCTGGAGCAGGCGAGCGATCCGCTGTTCGGCATTCCACGGCCTCAGCGCAACCAGAACCCGAACCAGCATCGGAATCCCTCCTTCCCATTTATCGGAAATCATAGTACCGATGTACCGGAACTTCCAGCTCCGTATTGGGGTCAGCGGTTCGCGATACCGGATCGTGTTCGGACTCAATTCCCTCGCCGGCCAGGAGTTGCCGACCACGCCCACCCGTTGCTCTGCTGGCACAGCCTCTGCACTACTGCCATGTGCGATCATGTGTGACTCAGTCGCAGACGGCTCCGCGAGACGAGCATTGAGGAGGACCATAGATGAAGGAACCGCAGGAGAATTCGGAGAAGGGGACACCCATGAAGGGCAAGTCTCCCAAGCGCCCCGAGAGGAAGGAGAAGCCGGTGAAGCCGCCAAACCTGCCACCACATCGCAATAGGGGGGTGCGCAAGGTACCCTCCGCCAAGCGATGACGACCATGAACCGCGGCCGATGACCGCGCCGGCGGGTTGCGGCCCTGCGGCCTGCAGGGCCCGCCTGGGGGCGCCGCCACATAGAACAGCAAGGAGGCACTGACGCCTCTGGTAGGCGCCCCCTCTCCTCTCGGCAGGCAGAATGAAAAGAGAGTATATCGCCAGAAGAAGCGAAGAGCGAAACCGGCGCCACCGCAGTGGCGAAGGCGTCGGCAAGGGGCGCTGACCCGGCGGGATTCCGCCGACCCACCAGCGCCCCGGGCGATTCTGAAGCCGCTGATTCCCACCCTCCGTATTCAGATCCCGTCGCCGTGCGCCCGGCAGAAAGCCCGTGGCCATCATGCGGCTTTCGATGTTCGCGATTGGATGACCATGGAGACCGACGGGGTTGCGTGTAACCATAGCCTTTTCAGTCAATTGCGCTGAGATCTGATCCCATCGGCTGGCATATGCCGTCTGGATAGGGTAGAATCGCATACTACGTCACACTGCCCGCCACCGACGGTCCCCGGGGCTTCGGGACCGGGGCGAGCTATGAGAGCGTCGCGTCAAGGGAATGCACCCCCCCAGGAGGTCAAGCATGAAGCACCAGCGCCCCCGTACGGTCTGTGATCGCGTGCAGAAGAGGAGCGGAGTATCGCGCCGGCGATTCCTCCGAGACACCACGGTCGGCACCGCCGGCCTCGTGGCGGCTCCCCACATCCTCGTCCCGGAATCGCGTGCCCGCGTTCGCAACAGCAAGGTGATTCGCGCCTACCACCCGGAAGCCACCGACGGCAACTCGCTCAATCAGGAAGCGATCGACGTGATGGTGGCGCGCAGCATCCGCGAATTGACCGGCACTTACGACCTGGGTGACGCCTGGAAGAGCCTCTTCCCCGGCATCACGCCCGACAAGCGGATCAGCATCAAGATCAATCTTGCCTGCGGCGACATCCCGACCCATCCCGAGGTCGTCAATGCCGTGATCGATGGGCTCCTGCTCATGGATCTGGACGGCGAGCAGCTGCCGCCCGAGAACATCATCGTCTGGGACGCCGACTACGAATTCCTGTGTCCGCAAACCGGCTATCCCCAGAATTGGGGCGGCCCCGGCGTGCAGTACACCGGCACCACGCATCCCAGTATCGGCTACGACATGACGCAGACGTTCACGATCCGCCATCCGGGATCCACCTCCGATCATCACGTCACCCGGCTGATCACGGAGTTCACCGACTATTTGATCAACATCCCCGTGATCAAGGATCACTCCCAGTGCGATGTAACCTTCACCATGAAGAACCATTACGGCAGCTTCGACAACATCCCCATCAATCCGATGCACTTCGAAGGGGCGGACCTCGGCATCCCGAGCCTCAGTGTGTTCCTGCGTGACAACCTCGGCGACAAGACCTGTCTGCTTCTCATGGACGCTACCATCGGACTCATGAACGGAGGGCCCGGTTACATCCCGCCCTATCACACGGCGCCCAATTGGTGGTACGACAGCGTGCTGATGAGCTTCGATACCGTGGCGATCGACAAGATCTGCCTCGTCAAGATGAACGAGGCTCGCGCCGCGCATCACCCCCCCTACCCGGCGATCGATGCCGGACACATCCCGGCGGCGGCCGGACCTCCCCACGATCTGGGAACCGACGATCTGGGGGAGATCGATCTGGTGGAGGTCGACGCCTCCGACACATCCGCCGTCGAGGGACCGTCGATTTCGGCTGCTCCCACCGCTCTTCTCTCTCCGTACCCCAGCCCGGCGCGGGGCGCCTGCACCCTCCGCTTCCGCTGCCGGTCCGAGAGCCGGGCCGAGATCATCCTGACCGATGTCTCGGGGGCGGTGGTGCGCCGGATCGCGGATGCCCGCTTTGCACCCGGCCTGCATCGCTTCCAATGGAATGGATGCGATGACCGCGGCCGTCACGTGCCCACCGGAACCTACTTCGTCCGGTTGCAGGCCGACGGACGGACGCAGCATCGCCAGGTTGTTCTGCTGCGCTAGGCGCGCAGGGAGGTACCATGGATTGGTCGCTTCGGGCTCAGGCGGACGCGCTCGTCCGCCCGGGCCCGCTGTTGGTTGTCGTCATGGATGGCATGGGGATCGGATCGGGCGATGAGGCGGATGCCGTCGCCTGCGCTCACACGCCAACCCTCGACTGGCTGCGCGCCAACTGCCCCTGGGTCCCCCTTAAGGCCCACGGCACGGCGGTCGGGTTGCCCTCGGATGCGGACATGGGCAACTCCGAGGTGGGGCACAACGCCCTCGGCGCTGGGCGCGTGTTCGATCAGGGCGCCAAGCTCGTCGATCGGGCCATCGCCACGGGCGCGCTGTTCGAGGGCGAGACCTGGAAGGATCTCATCTCGTCCTGTCGGGAGCGGAGTGGCGCCCTCCACTTGATCGGGCTCTTGTCCGACGGCAACGTCCACTCGCACCAGAAGCAGCTCCACGCGCTGATCGACCGCGCGGCGGCGGACGGCATCTCGCGCCTCTTCGTCCATCCCCTGCTCGACGGTCGCGATGTGCCCGAGACCTCCGCCCTCACGTACATCGATCGCCTGGAGGAACATCTCTCCAGATACCAGCGGAGCGAAGGGAGGGTCTATCGAATTGCCTCGGGCGGCGGGCGCATGGTGACCACCATGGACCGCTACGAGGCCGACTGGACCATCGTCGAGCGGGGTTGGAATGCCCATGTCCATGGCCAAGCCCGCGCCTTCCCTTCCGCCCGCGCCGCGATCGAGACCTTCCGGGAGGAGGAAGAGGGCGTGATCGACCAGTTCCTCCCCGCCTTCGTCGTCGAGGAGGCCGGACAACCGGTGGGTCGCATCGCCGATGGGGATGGGGTCGTCTTCTTCAACTTCCGGGGCGATCGGGCGATCGAGATCAGTCGGGCATTCGAACAGGATGACTTCCCCTACTTCGAGCGCGGCCCTCGTCCGGACGTCTTCTATGCCGGCATGATGGAATACGATGGCGACTGGCACATCCCGAGCCGCTATCTGGTCGAGCCCCCCGCGATCGAGAGAACGATGGGTGAGTACCTGGCCCGAAACCGCATCCGTCAGTTCGCCTGCAGCGAGACGCAGAAGTTCGGTCACGTCACCTACTTCTGGAACGGCAATCGCACGGGGGCATTTGACGAGGAGGTTGAGGAGTACCTCGAGATTCCCTCCGATCGCGTCCCCTTCCAGGAGCGCCCCTGGATGAAGGCGGCCGAGATCACCGACGCCACCCTGGAACGGCTGCGGGAGAAGGGCTTCCGCTTCGGACGGATCAACTATGCCAATGGGGACATGGTCGGGCACACCGGCGACCGCCGGGCGGCGATCCTGGCCGTCGAGACCGTCGATCTCTGTTTGGGACGCCTGCTCGAGGGCGTCCGTCGGGCCGAGGGCATCGCCCTCGTGACCGCCGATCACGGCAACGCCGATGAGATGTACCAGCGCGACAAGACAGGCGGATTCAAGACCGACGCCGAGACCGGACGGATCGAACCCCTCACCAGTCACAGCCTCAACCCGGTTCCTCTCATCCTCTATGATCCGGTCGGGCTGAAGCCGAGCACCCGCCCGCCCGCGGGCATCGGGCGGCACCTGGCGGGGCCGCCGACCGAGGGCCGGGGACCGCAGCCGCAGCGGCTCGAGCTGCCCCCCGGGGGCGCCGGCTTGGCCAACATCGCCGCGACCGCGCTCGATCTGATGGGTCTATGGGCGCCGGATGACTACGAACCCTCGCTCCTGCGACGCTGAGGGGAAGATCGTGGCCGATCCCCTCCAGCAGCTCCAGCGGCTCCACGAGGAGATCGATCGTCTGGCCGAAGAGATCGCATCCCGTCACCCGGGCCGACTGCAATGCCGGCTCGGGTGCGCGTCTTGCTGTGTGGACGAGCTGACCGTCTTCGAGATCGAAGCGGCAGCCATCCGCCAGCGCTACGGCGATGAACTCGCGAAGCTCACCCCGCGGGCGCCCGGCAGCTGCGCGCTCTTGGCGCCCGATGACTCGTGTCTCATCTACGAGGTGCGCCCCTACGTTTGCCGGACCCAGGGCCTTCCGCTCCGGTGGGTCGATGCCGGCGCCGAGGGTGCCATCGAGTACCGGGACATCTGCCCCCTCAATCTGCCCGGACCGGCGCTGGAGGACCTGCCCGCCGAAGCCTGCTGGACCATCGGGCCCTTCGAGACGCGCTTGCGCAACCTGCAGATCACCTTCGGCGGGCCCGGCTGTGAGCGCATTGCCCTTCGTGATCTCTTCTCCCGTGGGAAGTGACGGCCGTCATCGATGCGTTGAACGTTTCTCGTGTGATGACCGTCCTCCCTTTGGATCCCCTGCGTGTCGATCGAGTGAACATGGAGGATTCCGGGCCATGAGAGTCCTGACCCTGCTGTGGGTGGTTTGCGGCGCCGCGGTAGCCGTTGCTTCGGCGGATGACGTCGGCTGGACGGGGTCTCGCATCACACGAGACGGTGTCACGACGATCGACAACCCCTCGGAGCCGGTCTTTCCGCTCAAGGAGATCCCGTGCCGTGAATTGTGGCGGGTCAGTGGCGACGAGGAGCTGGCGGGCGGGCTTCTCGGCTTCGTATTGGACGTCGATGTCGACGCCGCCGGGAACACGTATCTCCTCGACAACTCCCTGAGCCGCGTGCACATCTTTGACCCTTCGGGTACCTGGCTGCGAACCATTGGTCGCGAGGGCGAGGGACCCGGTGAATTCGCCCGCGCCGAGAGGTTTGCGCTCCTCCCCAACGGTGATCTGGGTGTCCTTCAGCCCCTGTCCGCCAAGGTGGTCGGCATCGCGCCGGATGGCCAACCCGCGCCAAACGTCGCCTTTCGGACGAACGAGGGCTTCCAGTTCATCTACTCCCTCGACGCCTCCGGAGACCGGGTCGTCGTCGATCTGAGCGAGACGGTCCAGATCGACGGGGAGCGTCACATCGCGCAGACGCTGGCCACGTGTGATCGGATGGGGACGATCCAAAGCACCGTGCTTAGCCGGAGCATCAAGGCCGTGGATCAGGGAATCGCCGCCGATGCCGAAGGCATCGGCAGCTTCATGGAGAACTGGAGCGTGAGTGCCGACGGCCGGATCTTCGTCACCCGCCGTCCGCACCAGTACTGCATCGAGGTCTTTGATCTAGAGGGCGCCCTGCAACAGGTGATTCGGCGCCAGTACACCCCCGTGAAGCTGGCGGCCGATGAGCTCGCCGAGGAAAAGGAACGCGTCGAACGGCTGAAATCGATGACTCGCGGCAGCGGCATCGACTTCGAGGTCGATCCGTACAAGCACGATATCGAGGCAACCTATCCCCGGCCGGGAGGCGACCTGTGGGTCGCCACCAGCCGCGGCGCCCTGGAGCGACCGCCAGGCGCAATCGGCGTCTTGGATGTCTTCGATGCGGACGGGCGGTTTCTGACGCAAGTCCGGCTGCCAGTCGACTATGATCCCGAGCGTGACAGCTTCGAGCTGATCGGTGACCGGCTCTACGTCATGAAGGAAAGCCAGATGCGACCCTCCTTCGTGTCCGAATCCTCGGCGATGACTCTCTACTTCGACAACGACAAGCTCGAAGACGACGATCAGGAGGAGGAGGCTCCCCCGCTGGAGGTGATCTGTTACCAGGTCATGGACTGAGGATGGGGCCGGGCGCGCGCCGGCGGCCACATCCACCGCTACTCGATCAGCACGAAGCGTCGCGTCTCCGTGAACGTCCCCGCCCTCATCCGAACGAAGTAGATACCGGTGCTCAGGTTCTCCGCACCGAGGGCGGCGTGATGATGCCCCGGCTCTCTGATGCCGTCCACCAGTGACCGCAGACGCCGGCCCGAGACATCATAGAGGTCGATCGCCACACGCGAGCGTTGTGGCACCGCGAAGGTGAGCGATACGACCGAACGCACGGGATTGCCGGCACCCGAGTCGAGCGCAAACCGAAGGGGAACCTCAACGCCTTCATCCTCGATGCCCGACGGACTTCCGGGGGGCATATACCAGAATCCAGTGCCCACCATGAAGCTTCCACCTGCCGAGGGGCCGATCGCCGGTTGCCCTAGGGTGATCGACATCCTGTTCGCCGATCCGGCCGCTGCCCCCCCACCATTCGCCAGCACGCATCGGGGGATGGCATAGTCGGCCGTTGCCGGTGCGCCGATGAGGGCCGCCAACAAGACCAGTGTCAGGGCTTTCATCGCGTTCCTCCTTGGCTGCTACCGGTTCCGGTGCTCATCAAGCGTACACGTTCACGCTGTTGCCGGCGCTCCTCGTAACCCACCCCTCTCTCCTCCGGGTAGCCGTAGGCGATGGGGTTGAGCAGCGTGCCCTTCGGGCAGCCTACGCCGGGACCTTTCTCCTCCTCGACCAGATCCCGATACTGATCCATCGCCGGATCGTCGCGGTCGGCGTAGACCACCCAGGAGACCTCCCGGTCCGGCTCGCCGTAGGCCCGAAAGGCGGCAAACCCGCCCTCCCACTCGTATCCGGTGAGGAATGGCCGGCCGATCGCGGTCAGGGTGATCGTCGCCTCATCCTCCTTCGTCAGCGCCACGAAGTACTCCGGAAGCGCGATCAGCGCTTCACCCGATGCATCGAGCTGCGCCTTGCCGCGGTACATCACGATCGGCCCCGGTGATTCGACCGAGGTATGCCGCAAGACCTTGTTGAGCGGATCGAGGGGATGATCGATCTCGAAGTTGCAGACGGTCTTGTAGATCCCTCCGTAGACCTGGATGCTGTTTTGGAAAACGGCCGCTCGTCCGTTGCCGTCGGCGTAGAGACCGGGCCCCCAGTCGCCGAGGTGGCCCGCCATCCAGGCATAGGGCCCGTCTGCGCCCTTGGCGGCGATGACACCGTGGGCGTTGCAGAATTCGTTGATGTGGTCGACATAGCCGTAGACGCCGGCGCCGATGGGATCGCCCTGGCGACCGCAGTAGCCGAAGATGCCGTCGAGATCCGTTCCCAGGATCCCGTAGGTCTCCACATCGGTGTTATAACCCCGCACACCCTCGTTGGGCCCTTCCCCATAGACCCCGTGGTCGTTGGTTCCGAGCGAGCCGGTGTGCTCGGTGCTCGTGTCCTTGCCGAAGGCCCCGGTGCTCAAACCGCCGAGGAACCCGTACGCCGAGGGGCTCTTGCCGTAGACGCCCCATCCGGAGTTCACCTCTCCCAGAACACCCGTCGCCGGATAGATGCCGCCCGCACCATGGATCGCCACCGTTCCCCCACCGGCCCCGGCATTGGTGATCCGAAAAGCGCTCCCCCCGTTCTCCGTGACCGCATCCTCGAAGGGCAGCGTGAGTGGGCCGGGGGGATGCCAGGAGCCAAAACCCTCGGCGTCGGAGGTCAGCACATAGCCCACCTCGGGTGCGGTGGTGATCTGGATCCCCTGCGCCCGCACGTTGCCGATGACATCGAGACGCTCGTCCGGTGAATGGGTGCCGATACCGACGTCCCCCCCTCCCATCACCATCGAGATATTCGCCGAGGAGTTGTAGTTGAGGTAGATGTTCTCCGACCCGCCCGCCGCTTGCTCGATCTGATTGCCGTCAAACAGGAGCGCACGGCCCGTGCCATCCCCATCCCCGACCACCAGCGCCCCGATGCGGTCCGCGAAATTGGATCCGTCATTGATGTTGAGATCACTCTCGACGTGCAGAGGGCCGTTCGGCCCGGTCGTTCCGATCCCGACGTTTCCCGGGACGCCGGCGTACATATCGTCGCCGACGATCGTCCAATCGTCATCCTGCCCCGCCGCTCCCGGCTGCCAGGTCCCGTTTCCGGCGGCATCCGATGTCAGGACATAGCCCGGGGACGGCGAGGTGGTCAGTTGAAGGCCACTCATCCGCAGGGTGCCGCCGATATCGGCGTCGTCATCCACTTCCAGCATGGCATTGACGAAGACGTCGCCGTCAAACCACGCGCCGTAGCCGCTTTGGCCGAGGCCGTAGATCCCGGCGAGGCTGGTGCCGAGCGACCCGAAGTTGCCCGTGGGCGTGTGCCGGCCCGTGATTCCCGGGCCGGAGTCAGCGTGAGCCTCCAGCTTCGCATCGGGGCTGTCAGTCCCTACCCCGACCTTCCCGGGCACCGCGGCGTGCATGTCGTCGCCGTTGATCACCCAGTCCGCATCCGCTCCCACGTCCGCCACCGCGGCGCGCAGCGCGTAGGGGGACGATGTCACCTGAACACGCGGCACGAGTTCCGCTCCCCCTTCAATCGACATGCCCAACCAGTAGGGCTCGTCGAATGGGAGGTCGAGGGCGCTCTGGCTGCCCAGGACCACGTGAAAGAGACCGTCTGTGGTTTGGATGGTGTGTGTTTCCGACCAGAGGGCGCCGCCGCCGCTCGGAACATCGTAGAGGCGCACGGTGAGTTGGTACAGGTCGTCGGCCACCGGCAATCCGTTCTCGTCGGTCAGCTGACCCTGATGGCTGATCGTCAAGGGCACATCGGCCTGAACCACACCGCCCAGCGCAAGGCAAGCAACCCCCAGGACGGCGATCAAGGCGTTCTTCGTCCCCTTCATGCGAACACCTCCTTTCGGGACCTATCGGTCTCCTTTAGAATGCGCCGATACAAGCTTGGTCGAGCCTATTCTCCCAGGATCTCATCCAGCCAGCGTTGATACGCATCGATGACCCCCTGACTGGGCGCCTCGTGGCCCTTGCCCGCCTCGATCTTCAGCTCGACCTCCGCTCCCGCGGCACGCAGTTTCTCGACCATCTCGGCAGCTCCCCGGACGGGAACGTTTCGGTCCATCTCACCGTGGTAGACAAACACCGGAATCCCGCGAAATGGCCTCAGGCGGTCCTCATCGCGGAAGTCCGGGGCATCGTCCATCGAGAAGCCCGGGCTACCCGAGAAGACCGCCACGCCTCGGAACTTCTCGGGAGTCTCATAGAACGTTCGATACGCACCATATCCCCCCATGGAAAACCCCGTGAGCACCATGCGGTCTCGATCGACCGGATAGTTCGCTACCGCATCCTCGATCGCTTCGGCGATGTCGACCTGCGCTTCCGTTGTCGCAAAGCCGTTCGAGGGTCCCCGTCCAAAGGGAGCGACTTCGATCACATTCCCGCGGCTGATGAAGCCGTGACCGATCAGGTCCGTTTCGTCGGATGCGCTTCCGTGAAGGTAGACGACGAGAGGGTAGGTTTGCGACGGATCGAAGTCCTCGGGAACGCGCACGAGGTAGGGCTGCAGCGTATCGTCGAGTCGTGACCGAAAAGCCCGGCGTATGTAACCCGTTTGCCTGGCGTAGGGGTCCTCTCCGCGATGCACCTGGTCGAGTCGTTCGTTCAGGCGGAGGAGAACCCTCCGCTCGTAGGATGCGATCTCGTACGGCGGCAGCTCGGTCAACAGCGTTGCCGCTCTCTCGATGTTGAACTCGAGCGTGGTCAGGCTTCCCGGGGAAATCCGCTCTTCCACGCCCTTTAGACGCGACTTCATGGCCTCGGCGTCGAACGAGGGAAGGACCGTTACCTCCCATTCGCCCCCAGTTCGGCTCTCCCTTGCCCTCCACGTCCACTGGTAATCATCTGATGCCAGATCGCCCGAAAGCACCTCGAACTCATGCCGGGTCAGGCCGCGCCGGCACCCGTACGCTGCCCGGGCTTCGCGGACCACACCGTGTTCCTCTCCCCGTATACCCACGGTGACCTGCTCCGTGAGCTCCCTGGGTGCAACGGTGACGGCCACGGCACCGCAAGCTTCCCCTTCAGAAAGGTTCCCCCGCCGAGGCACCACGTGGGTTTGCGGCCCGCTCTCGACCACTGGATCCTCGAATGGCAGTCGCGCGTACCAGCGGGGCATGTTCTCCGCGCCGATCGTACCCGGATTGACCTTGTATCGATTGCGCCCGGTCTCTCCCACGGCCTTGACGAAACGAAGATTGAAGCCGATCCCCTCCGAGATCCAGGGATGGTAGGGGCGCACATCTTTCCACGGCAGAAGAAGTTCGAAACTGATCTTGCCATCCGCGGCTCGGAACTCCAGACGCGTCTCATCACTCGTGCGGAGGAAGATGGTGTCCACGTTGTAGTACCAGAAGATGCGACGGGTCCACTCGAGGCTGGGTCTGTTCACCGCTGAGCAGGAAAGGACGTAGAATTCCTCGGTGGGCTCGTCATCCGGCCGCGTTGCCGAAATCAGCATGGAGAAGCCGTCGCCGTTCTGAAAGGCGCGATCACGATAGGTCAGACTCTCGGCGTCGGCCTCGACGTAGACGTAAAAGAAATCGGTTCCGTAGGCCAATCGATAATGACAGGGGACGTCGGGGTTATCGGGATCGCTCTTCCAGACGCGCGTGAAGGGCCGGCTGGCCAGATCGTGCAGCTGTGGATCGAGTTTGCCGTCCATGTGCGGGGGGGTCGAGAGAAACCGGACGGCCGGCGTGAGGACACGGGGGGCATCCGCCAGCTCGACCGTACCCCGCGTGTCCTCCTTGGCGCGCTGACTGCGCAGATCGGTGTGAACGTCGCGCTGCCCGCCGCAGCCCACTCCCGCCGCCATGAGAAGCAAGATCACCCGAGCGATCGTTCGCATCAGCACCTCCAACTGAAGATCGAGGCAGCCGGGGGCAGGATGCGCTGATTGTAGCCGGAAGGGCGAGCTGATGACAGCCCGATCCGCGTGTTCGGTCGCAAACCCCGGGGTGGACTAGATCTCCCGGACCGTGACTCGGAACACGCAGTCGCGCCCGCCGGTCTTGAGCGATTCAACCAGCTCAACCGTAACCGGCCGCGCGAGCTGCCGTTCGAAGATCTCCCGCACGTATCCGGTCGAGCAGAGACAGAAGGTGGGCGAGAGCCCCGGGGGGCCGCTCTCGACCAACGGGCACATGCAGTACTGCCCATCCCCAAAACTCCGTCCGACGCGCGGCGAGACGATCTCGATGCCCATGTTTTCACCCACCGGCGGAATGCCTCTCCGTAGATCTTGTCACGGTCCCGCAGTAGGAAACACGGCCCCTCGTCCCACGGAAACGCCTCAACGATCTGCTGGACTGTCCACTCTGCCGAGGGGTGCGCGGTGACGTTGAAGTACATTACCCGCCGTCGGGGATGAGCAAGACCGAGGAAGACGAAGAGGATTTGGTTGCGCACGGTCGGCACCGCGAGGATGTCGACGGTCACGATCTCCTTGATGTGGTTCTTCAAGAAAGCTCGCCACGTGACCGGCGGGGGCATCCGACGCCGAACCATGTACTTCGCCACGGTCGACTTGGGTAGATCAATACCGATCTTGCCGACTTCCCCGACGATCTGAGGCGCTCCCCACAGAGGGTTGGCCACCGACATGCGGTGGATCAGATCGCGCACCTCTCTTGGGATCGCGGGCCGCCCGGGCTCTCCCGATCGAATCAACCTCGTCCAGTACTCGTGGAACCTGCGGCGTCGCCATGCGAGGAGGGTTTCGGGTCGAACGATGACAAGTATTTCTCGCCAGCCTGACCAGGACCAAAGGATGCGATCGGCCGGCCGGATTCGAGGCCGCCGAGCAGCTCTCCGGTACACGGCGAGCTGGTGGTAGAGCGCGAGGATCTGCAGCTGCATGGAGAGCCGGGTACGGAGGGAGTCCCGCGTGAGAGTGACCAATGTTCGGATGAATGTGAGCAATGGAGTAGTCTACACTATGGGGAGACGACGTCCGTCGGAGCGCACCGGAATGGCTGACAGCAGAGGGAGTTGTGGGTCGAGTAGCGCGGGGGAATCGCACCCCCACGCTCTCACGGAACCGGACGTGAGACTCTCGCCTCATCCGGCTCTTACCGTCCAGCCGGTGGTC
>Ga0180432_10001530_pt1 | contig 36398 bp, 37 predicted proteins | sample SS_ome_10_FD_132414 | JGI IMG/M metagenome (GOLD analysis project Ga0180432, IMG submission 132414) | Hypersaline lake sediment archaeal communities from the Salton Sea, California, USA - SS_1_MS_2 metaG | ecosystem: Environmental > Aquatic > Non-marine Saline and Alkaline > Hypersaline >... | reverse complement strand
CAGCATCGGCCATGGGAACTAATTCTACTCCTATGTTTCAAAGAAAAACTGAAAGCAACAGCCTTTGAAAAATACCTAAAATCTGGATCTGGTAGAGAATTCGCAAAGAGACGTTTTTGGTAAGTTTTTTCTTTACTCGTTTTTTTTTCAAAAAAAAGATTGTGGTAAAGAGTTTTTTATTTATGCTTTGTGTGGGGCAATAGGAGGATAAATGACTTACTTGAATTATTTAAAAAAGGAATTTAAACGTTCTTTTTTCTATTTTAGCAGTTATTTGCTTGATTGTTTTTTTGTAAGCGGCCTTGCGTGGAATATTTTTTTCCCTTTGTTGTTTGGTTTGTTTTTATTAGCTTTTGGGGGTGTGCAGACAAGGGCTTTTAGGTATTATAGGATGAGGCATCGGCCATACAGGGTGAAGGGACCATTTGATCGGTTTTAATATTGTTTTTTGTATTCAAATACCAGTTTTCTTCAAAGCAGTTTTGTGTCTTTAAATCTTTCTAAGTTTGCGTAATTCCTGTAACTTAACGCTAGTTAAGCTGGTTAAACCAAAAACATTAACTACAGGAATAGTAATGCTTCAAAAAATGACGGCAACGTGTCGATTTTCAGGTGCAAAAAACAAACAAATAGGGGCCGATAACCTTCCAATAGATTTTGCATTGGTAGATGAGTTAGAGATTCCCAAGGGTATTACTTATTTTGACAAGCAAAAACTTTTGTCAGGTGAAAGTAGGAAGGTTAATGTTACCAACAATCAAGAGGTTTTATTCACCGTAACCGTTCCAAAAGGAGTTTTTAATCCTGTTACAGGCTGGGCAGCAAATGTTATCATCAACGAAATAATAAGAAGAAAATTTGATGTGGCCGACAAGGAGGTTGCTGATCTTGGATGTGGGTCGGGTGTTATAGGATTTGCTTGTATTCTTTCTGGTGCTCAGAAGGTGTTATTTACAGATATTAATCCCAATATTAAACCCTTAAAAGAAAACAAACTATTTCGTACAGATATTGATAAATTAGAAGTGCAGGATCTGTTGTGCAAAGAACGAGATAATTCTTTAGATGTTATTATCATGTCTACTCCAACAAACGTAGTAGATAGCACAGTGAAAATAGCGGAAGATGATTTTCAATCAAGTATTCAACGGCATGAAAGTTTTTTCCCTCGTCTTGTGAGCGAATCAGCAAGAACATTGAGGGCAGGGGGTCGGCTGATGTTGTACGTTAAGATGCCTAGCGATGGCAACGAGTCGTTAAATAGTGCTCTTGCAAATAATAGTTTTGATATTGATACGTTTAAAGAACACGTGAGGCTGTCTGAGAAGAATTTGAACATTGGTAGGCAGCCAAATCAAGAATGTGATTATGATTGGTTGGTTTTTTCTGTCAGGAAAAAAGATTGTTAGATATTTGAAGTATACTACCAATGACGATCTATTACCGCGGCTTTTTGAGCCAGGGAGTGTGTTGAAAGAAGATAAAGTGAGGTTAAGACAATTTGTTTTTACCCTTTTTGTTGTGATGTATCCATTTTTTTTATGCGTAAAAGTTTTAGCGGGTTCTCAAGCTATTGTTCTCCCAAAAAAATCAATTTCTGTTAGCGGCTTACCCAACGTCGGTGGCAGTTGTTATATGAATGCATCGCTACAGTGTCTTTTTCGAATTCCGGAGTTTGCATGTTTTATAGAATCGGCAAAAAAGGATAAAAAAGAATCACCACTTTTATGGCGATGTAAACAACTTGTGGGTATTGTTGCTGATAGAAGGGAGATTGAAGTTGTTTGGGCTGCTGCTACTGAATTATTTCAGTGCATGAACAAACAGCTGTTTAATAAGTTTGATGATCAGCAAGAGGATGCATTCGATTTTTTTGTTCGGCTTATTGACAGGGTTCAGCTTTTCCAGCATTTATTTCGATTTTCTATCAACACGACAATTTACTGCACGCAGTGTAATAATGTTTTACGGTCAGCAAACCAAATAATGTACGATCTGCCCCTCAATGCTTTTCAGCCACAAATTATTAATAACATTTGCTGTTCTTATTGCTGTTGTTTTGATGCAAAAGCAAAGAAAGAGGTGACGCTAAATAGTTATCCACCGTATTTACTTGTTGATTGTGAGCCGATGTATGGTGCAAGCAAGTCTATTATTGCAGATGATTTTTATTCGGAGCAATTAAGCTTTTTTGGTTATGACCTTATTGGCATTGTATTGCATGCGGGCACAAAACTTACAGGTCACTTTATCGCCTATGTGAAGGATGTGCTTTCAGGGCAATGGTATCTGTGTGATGATATGTACGTGTTGAAACAAGGGAATCTTACGCGCAAGTGGTTTAAGCAATTCCTTTTTGTTCCAAGATTTTTTCTATATAAAAAAATCCAGCCATAGATTTTAAAAATCATTTTTTTTATTTTTTCACATTGACCATTTATGATTTTTTAGGGTACAATAGTGGCCGTTGATCAACATGACTATAGCTTAAGCAGGGTTGTAGTTGTCTGTTTTTTGGTCGTCGAGTAGTTCGATGACTGTTATGCATTTTTAAAATATCTAGCCACGTTAGGATAAACATCATGACAACAAGTCGTGCCCTAAAGGTTGCCTTTTTCTCACTTCTTTTCACTTTTTTTTCTTCATCTTTTTCCAAAACAACCGAAGTTAAAAGTCCGTTTTTTTCAGCTCCATCGTCAATGAATAATATTCAACTTTTTCATAATGAAGATGGTTTTTATGTTGTACAAAGTAATGAAACGTATTTTGTTGAGAAGTGCTGGGTTGACTCTTCACTGCAAGACATTTCAAGCGATGATTTGAAAGATTTTTTAGTTACGGGATACATTAGCGTAAACCAAATGGACAATGGAGAGTTTTCACTCCAAGTGAAAAACCTCATCAAGGGCGGTGGCTTTATTGCCGGATCTATAGCATATTGGGGAACTAAGGCGTTGTGTTATGGAGCCGCTCTTGCAGGTGCAGGTTCAGTTGTAGCTGGAACAGGCGGTGCAGCAGGAGTTGCATTAGCAGGAGGAACTGCAGTTGCAACTGGTGGGGTAGGTGCAGGCACGGCGTTTGTAGGGGCAGTTATTGCAAAGTTGGGACTTGGAACTAAGGCGGCGATGCTTACAACGTCTGTCATAACTAGTACAGGTTCAGTAGCAGGAGCAGTCGCAGCTGTTGAAACAGCGTCCGCGGCGGCAGGAGTTTTTTTTACTGGGCTATGGTTTCTTCCATAAGATGGATTAATTTAAAAAAGATTAAAATATGAATAAATCAGCTCAACTAGTCATTAATTTTGACAAAAAAAATACTTTTTTTGTTTTAAAGCTAATGGTCATAATGGTTATAGGTATGATTGTTGGGCTGTTTTTCATTTCTAAAATAGATATTACTTTATTAAACTCATTATCATTTCTTAGCATTTTGACGCTCACCACAACAAGAATTATTTTTTATTTATTTGTAGGCTTTTTTTCAATTGGGATTGTTGCGGCTTTTTTTCTTCTAAAAAAAGAAAGTAAGCCGGTTGCTATTCTTAGCCAAAAAGGAATAAGTGTTAATCACTATGGTTTCATATCATGGAAAAACATCAAAAAATTTACCTCTTATCATTTATTTGATAATAAAGAGGCAATTGGTATTGAGACTAAAAATATAAAAGCTTTATCGGATCAATCTGATTTAAGTGGAAAGATTGGTATATTTTGGTCGAAACTTTTTTGTAAGCCTCATATAGTTCTTTCAAATCTTGATACAGAAAATGAGAAAATCATTACTTTTGCTCGTCGACATCTAAAGGATTAATCATCAAGTTTCCAAATCTTTAGGTGTGTTTGGTTTTCTTTTGGCATTGCCAACTCCATAGATAGGTTTTTTCCATGAATAAAACAGCCGAGCTTGTTGTTCATTTTAATAAAGAAGGTTACTGGAAGGTTCTTGTTATAGCACCAGTAATGATTGTGGCAATGGTGGCTTTGCTGCTTTTTTATTCGCAAATACATATCGCTTTCCCAGGATGGCCACTTCTTACTTCTTTTATTTCTTATATTATTTCCGTAGTAAAAACTTTTTTCTATATTGGTATCGCTTTTTTTCTTTTTATTCTTTTAATCGGTCTTTTGTATGCTCCCTTTTTTCTAGGATGCAAAGGACCAGCAGCAATTTTAAATCAGGATGGAATTTGGGTTAGATACCATAATTTTATTTCTTGGAAGGATGTTGAGGAATTTTCTCTGTATACTATCGCTAGAACGCCGTTAGAATCGATAAAAATTCAGGTTAAAGATGTGACCCGTCTGTCTAAGCAATCGAATTGGGATGGCAAGTTAAGAATATTTTGGGCAAAGTTGTTTGGTACTCCTCATATAACGCTTTCGAATCTTGATACTGCGAATGAGGACATTATTATTTTTGCTCAACGGTATCTGAAAGGCAGTAAGTGAAGAAATATTTAGATTCTGTGAAAGACGAATTTAAATACAGATTCTTTAGCTACTTGTTAATGGCTGTTGCAGCTGGTTCAATATTTCCATTTTACTCTGGAGGGAATTTTAGCTTTTTGGGGATATTTTTATCTGTTTTTTTGTATGTTTTCTCAATTTTATTGTTTAATGCTTATGTAAGTCATAAGGACAAAAAAATACCTTTTGGTAAAAGTCTATCAATGACATATTTGGAGTATGTGAAGCATGAGATTATACACAATTATCCACGTTTTTTGATTGTTCCTGTTGTAGCAGCGCTAGCTCTTTATTTTTTCAGTACCGTCAGTTGTTGGATAATTTTTTCGTATAGTGCCATTCTTTTGATTGGTGCGCCGTTTCTTTCCGCTTATACAAAGAAGATGAGCAGAAAGTTTTAGTTGCGTTGACATCATTGTCCTGTGCTCTGTACCGTGAGATCTGGCCGTTTTTCAGGTGTGTTGTAAGGAGTGGAATGTGGTTGATGAGCAACGTGTCAGAAAATTGAATAAAAAATTAGAAGTTGATGGTCCAATTGTTTACTGGATGTCGCGTGATCAACGGGTTTCGGACAATTGGGCTTTTTTGTATGCACAACAACTTGCAAAAAAAAAGAAACAACATGTGTGTGTTGTTTTTAACTTGATGCCAAAATTTTTGGATGCAACATTGCGACAGTATGATTTTATGCTCAAGGGATTGCAGGAAGTTGAAGCTGCTTTGAAAAAATACAAAGTCCCCTTTTTTCTGTTGTTTGGTGACCCTGCTGTGCAAATCACACGTTTTGCAAAGAAAGTGAAAGCGGGTGCTGTTGTTACCGATTTTGATCCTTTGAAAATAAAGATGCGTGCGCAAAAAAAAGTTGCTGCGGCTCTGAATATTTCTGTTGTTCAGGTTGATGCTCATAACATTGTTCCTTGTTGGATAACTTCTTCAAAACAGGAGTATGCTGCTCGTACAATTCGGCCCAAAATAAAACGACATCTTCGAGATTTTTTACAACCATTTTCACGAATTACTAAACAAACAATTCCGTGTCCGATAGCAGTAAAAAAAATAAACTGGCCAGCTGTTTATAAAAAGCTCAAGATAGACAAAACTGTCCAGCCGATTGATTGGTGCAAGCCGGGAGAGACAGCTGCAAAAAGAATGGCCAACTCATTTATAGCAAAACGACTAAATGGATATGCTGAAAATAGAAACGATCCGAATATAAATGGTCAGTCAAATCTTTCTCCATATCTACATTTTGGACAAATTTCAGCGCAACGAGTTGCTTTGCAAATTGTAAAGACAAAAAAAGGGAGAAAAAAGGACAGGGATGCATTTTTAGAAGAACTTATTATTCGCAAAGAGCTCTCTGACAATTTCTGTTTTTACAACAATCAATATGATTCGCATAAAGGTTTTCCGAATTGGGCTTTAAAGACGCTCAAAAAACACGCGCGTGATAAACGACCGTATCGTTATACCCGCCGTCAGTTGGAGCGTGGAATGACACACGATGATTTATGGAATGCTGCACAGGTTCAGATGGTAACAACGGGGAAGATGCATGGTTTTTTGCGAATGTACTGGGCAAAAAAAATACTTGAGTGGACAAAGGATTACAAAACAGCGTTTTCTATTGCTGTTTACCTAAATGATAAATATGAGCTTGATGGTAGAGACCCCAATGGTTACGTCGGTATTGCATGGTCAATTGGAGGTGTGCACGATCGTCCGTGGGCAGAGCGGCCTGTTTTTGGATTGATTCGAGTGATGACCTACGAAGGCAGCAAAAAAAAGTTTGATGTACAAAAGTTTGTCAAAAAATTTCCCCGCAGCGATGATCTACAATGACAAGAGAGCTTCGTATTCTGGTGCGAGTTGATATTTTCTTCCTTTGCGTGATGGGTCAACGACAATAATAAACTGTTCACCAACCCATTTTTGACACAGTTTTCTTGTGGTACGTGGTTGCAGTCCAAGTGTGTGCGCAATTTGAGTTGTTGTAACTGTTTTATATTCTCTAAAAAGATCAAGAACTATGCGTTGTCTATTGTCAAGACGTCGCAAAATCGCAGATTGATCGTGCCTCTTTTGTGATTTTTGTTCTTTTGCTTTTCGTGTTACTGCTTCAAAGGCGCGAGCGACACCTTCACAAAAATATTCAATCCAATGGGTAATATCAGCGTCTGCTCTGCCCATGTAATAATTATGTGATGGTCCAACATTAAGTGCGTCGTAATACGCTGGTAAGTTGCGTGCATAGTATTCATCTAAAGAATAAATCCCCTTCAGACCATATCCATGTAAACGTAAAATCATAGTGGAAAGCAGGCGAGCGACCCTTCCGTTTCCATCGTAATAAGGGTGAATGGTTGCAAACTGATAGTGTGCAATACCGGCAATAAGTGGTGCAGGTAGATCCGAGTTTTGTATCCAATAAACTAATGCTTTCATTAGGCCCGGAACATCATGTGCTTCTGGAGGAAGATATACAATGTTGCCTGAGCTGCCCTCACGAATGACGTTTTGGCCATCGCGATAGAATGAAGGTTTTGCATTATTTTTTCCTTTTCCCATGACCAAGGCATGCACTGTTTGAATAGTATGCTCCGTGATAGGGCGCCCGGATTCACTGTAGCGTTCCATAAAATCAAAGGCTGCGTAATACCCTTTAACTTCTGCTTCATCTCGCTTGCGAAGAGGTATGGTTTTTTTTTCAAAAAGTACTCGTTCAACCTGCTCCATTGTGAGCCGATTACCTTCTATTTTGGTGGAATAGTGCGTTGAAGCAAGGCGTGAGGTTTTTCTCAGGCCCTCGAGCATGGAGTCGGTAATTGGCAAGTCTTCGATATGCTCTCTGGATTGCTCAATGCGAGCAAGAAGGTCAGAGATAATCTTTGTGAATTTAAAGTGAGGTCGGAACTTTATCGGCATTTTATCGGCCCTTTATTGGCATTTAAAATACTTTATAATTAAATATTAACAGTTAAAGGGCCGATAAATCAATGATCAAACCATAGAATCTGAGTATCCGTGCAATTTTGCATAAAGATTCGAAATAGTGTTATTTTTTTTTCTTCTTAATTCTTTTGAATTTTTTTATTGAATTAAGCAATTGCTTTTTAATTTGTTCTTTTTTGTAGCCTGTCCCGCAAGGACAATCAAAGTGATGTGATGTGCTAGGTTTCCCTGATGAATAATTTGTTTGCCCCACCCAAAATGTTTTTTGGTTATAGATAGGCTGATTTTTTTTTGTTGGAAGGTACACTCTTGCGTGATGTATTATTCCTCCATTTGTCTTGCTCTTCCAGTTCAATATTTTGGGAAAATTTTTTTTGGGTCCCTGTGATGCGTGGCTGGCGCAACCTAAGCTTAGCAATACAGTTGCTGTAATGACCTTTTTCATGATGCTCCTTTTGTTAAAGGGGGTTAATTATTTTTTGTATTTTTCTGTTTTGCTAACAGTAGACGGTGAGCAATCATAGCAGTTTTTTTTGCTGTGTCTATAAAAAAAGGATAGTAATATTCCATCGCGTGTATGCTTCAGAATTGTGTTATTTTTTCTCAACTTCTCTGTGTTGTTTATTTATTTTCGTCATCATCTCATTCATGTGTTCATTCAGGCCAAGTTCCACTTTATTTGGGCTCAGTGGAAGTTTTTTACTGTTCGAATGCACCTGAAAGATTGTTGTTTTTTTTCGAGGAATTTTTTTTGTGCTACACCAGCCAAAAAAGCGTTTGTCTTTCAAATCTTTGACCATGTTGTAGGTGCATGAGCCAAGTTTTGGGTGATCGTATTCAACTTGCGCGACTATGATCTTTTTGCTTTTAATTGTTTTGAGTTTTGGCACAAACCTGTAGTAAAAAGGTTTTTTTGTGTATTTAACGATTATTTTTTTTTGTGGTTTGATTTTTTTTGGTTTGGTCAGAGAGTAAAATGGAATGAATATTACGATAAAAAGTAGTTTTTTCCTCACTTCTCTTCAATAAGGCCGCCGATGATTCCTTTGCCTACCCCTTTTGTTGCACCCTTGCTAACACCTTTGGTGACTCCCTTGGTAATCTTTTTTGTGGCGTATGAGACGGCATAAAGGTAAACTCGGTATCCAATATATCCTGCAAGGACAATGCCACCAACAATAAAAGCGATTTTTATAATATTATTTTTGTTCATAAGGTTCTTTCCTTTCTTATGGTTTTAATAACCTGATTTGTAGATTAGATGAGGTGTGAATTTTAAAGCAATACTTTGATTGATCTATAGATAAGTTGTTGGGGAGTTTTGGTGTTAAATAATTACGTGAGTTAAAATTGCTACAAATGCAATCACGCCAAGAATCACTATCAAAATGCCAATAATTAAAGCGAGATTAAAGGGTGGTTTTTGCCGATACCTTTCTTTTTCTATCTGTTTGATTTTATGTCTATGTTGGGCAATGGCTAATAAAATCGAAATGACGCCAACAACAATCAAAAGAACTGCTACAAATTGTATCATTCTGATAACAATATGTTCATAGTGTTCCGATCTCATCAGTGCAATAACACTTCCAAGTCCGAAACCAAAACCGATCATGGTCAATCCAGATTGAATCCATGTCAGCAGTGTTTGCTCAGCAATCTCATTTCCGTTAAATTTTTCCAGTTCTTTTACAAGTTCTTCTTTTTTCACGGTAGGGTTCTCCTCATGTTATTTGGTTTATCTGTATTCTCGTTCAAGGATGATGAAATATGGTTCAAATCGGAAGAGTTTGCCTCTTTTTTGTTTTGTTTGTTCTACAAGAAGTTCGAGTGAAACAAATTGTTCAATGATTTTTCCCGCCGTGTTGTATGACACGTTCAGCTGAGAACTTAGCTTTGTGATACTTATTACTGGGTAGTTGAACATGATTGGTAATGCCTTGAGCATTGTTTCTCGATTTGATTCTCTCAGAGATTTGTCATCATTTAGGGTTTTCGTGATCTGTTTTTCTAGTAAATCTATTTCCTGTGCTCGTGTGTAGGCGTCGATGCTGCTTTCTTTAATAATACCAAGGTAGAATTTTATCCACGATTCAAAGTCTCCTTTTGTTTCAACGTTGTTAAGAAGCCTATAGTAGTCAAAATGTTGTTTCTTAAAGTAGTACGAAGGGTAGATTACTGGGGCTGAAAGTATTTTGCTCTCCACGAGCATCAGAACAATCAGTATTCTCCCAATTCTTCCATTGCCGTCCAAGAAAGGGTGGATAGTTTCAAATTGAACGTGGGCCAACCCTGCTTTAATCAATGGCGGAAGAGAATAATCTTCATTAATGAATTTTTCAAGTTCAGACATCAGTTCTTGAATTTTTTGTGGTGGCGACGGAACAAGGTTGCCAACTTTTACAGTTTGTTTTCGATAGTGTCCGGGATCTGTTTCATCCCCTTCTCCTTTTTCCATCAATTCTTTGTGAGCGTTCAAAATGACTCGAGAAATGATTGGCAAATTTTTTTCTTTTATCAGTTCGAGTGTTTTGTAAAGTGCGTGTGTATAGTTTAAAACGAGCTGTGTATTTTTGTCTGGAGCTGTTTCTAAAAGAGGTTGGGTAAACAGATCGAGAAGTGTGGTGTTTACATTTTCAATTGCCGAAGAAAGTAACGCTTCTTTGTTAACATAGGCTTTTATGAATCTTTTATTATTCGGAATTTTTTGTGTCATTTCTTTTAGTTTGCCCAGGGAGTGCATTGCGTCGCCATACAGTTCCATGGTTTCCGGATCCAATTTTAAGGGTGGATTGTGTGGCGGTAAAGGTTTCGGGATAAAAAAGGTTATAGAACCCAGAGTTTCATAAGTTCCTGTTTTGCGCATATCAATTTCTTATTTCAATAATTAAGCCTTTCTTGAAATAAGAATGTACTATTTAGACCTGTTATTTCAATAAATGGGTAAAAATTGAAATAACGGTCTGATTTGGTTCAGTTTTTTAACTTGTATGATGAGGGGTGAATTAGGCGAATGCAAGGGTTTATTGGAATGGCAGTTGTGAGTGCTTGTAGAAGAGTTAAGCTATAGATAGTAGGCAATATACCAATCAAATATACCAACAGTGGGGGACAAATTTGTGGCATATATTTGTAAGATTCGTATGAATAGCTTTTTGAGATTTTTTTCTGTGGTCATTTTTGTTGGAGGATTTCTTTCTTTTCGCATAGGGAAAGGCAATTCGATTGATCGAAAAGATGGAATTTTCGATTTTTGTTACAAGGATGATGCATCAGAATGTTTTCGTATGTTTTCAGATAATATTTCTCATTTTATTTCACAAAATGCCTATTATGATGTTCCCGAGACTAAAAAAGAACTTATAGATGCAGCTATCATGAGGTTTAAAGAAGAACTAAAGAAGATTCCTTTTGAATATCGTGTGGGTGAAAAATATAAATCTACAAAAATTTTGAGTCTACGTGTCGGAGGAAAGACCGTTGGTTTTGTCAAGCTTGCATGTTACGGGTATTTGGAAAGTATATTCTGTGAGTCTGGAGAAATTGAAATTCTTGTTATTTCAAAAGAATTTAGAAAAAAAGGTTATGGAAAAAGACTTTTGTGTAAGGCTATGAAATATTTGCAAGAAAAAAATGCCAAGAAGATTGTTTTGGCTGTTGAAAGCAAAAATTATGGTGCTCGTGCGTTGTATGAAGGTGCTGGATTCAAGATAGATACATCTCTAGTAAGAGATGTTGGTTCTTCTGGCAAGAGCAATGATGTATTTTATTATTTTTCGTCAAAGTAATTTTTTAAAGCATCTATAAAATGGGGCTTTTCATAGTTCGAGAAGCCCCATTTTTCTTTTTTATTTCATGTCATTACATAAATAATAACAGTTCCCCAAACGGTTAAAATAAAGTTGCCGAGTGCGTACGGAATGGTGTATCCAAGTGCGGGAACTGGGCTGTCTGCTTCATTTTTTAATACATTTAAGGCTGGAGTTGCTGTTCCTGCACCTGTTAGCGCGCCCAAAAGTAAAACATAATCCATTTTTAAAATGATTTTGCCAAATATAAGTCCCAGGATATGCGGAATGAGTGTAAGCAGGAGGCCTGCCAGGAATAGAGATATACCATTCGTTTGTAGCGCATGTAAAGCTCGTGGTCCTGCGGTGAGGCCAACGCATGCGATAAAGAGGTTAAGGCCAAAGTTGGTGAGGAGCCATTGTGTTCCCTCGGGAATATACCCAAAAGTCGGATTAACAGAGCGGAGCCAACCGAAAAAGAGACCGCTTACAAGAACGCCGCCACCAACACCAAGTGTAATTGGAATAGTTCCAATTTTTACGGCAGCCAAACCAAGTAATGTTCCCAGAAAGCAACCGATTCCGACCATTACCATGTCTGTTACTTTTGTTTCCCTTTCTGCATGGCCTATCGTTTTGGCAAATGCCTCAACATCTTTTTCGATTCCGATCACATGGAGCACATCATATTTTTGTAATCGGGCGTTTTTGGTGAAAGTAAATTCGTGTTCATTGCGTATGAGTTTTTCTACAAAGCAGTTGTTCCCGTAACTTGCGATGACCTTGGAAATTTTTTTTCCTACTGCTTTTGGTTTTGTTACATAAATCTTTAAGGCTTCATGAGGAATGGTGGATAAAATATAATCATTTACTTCAGGTCCGATGATTTTTGCAGCTTCAAACATCATGGCTCGTTTAGCAATGATGGCAATTTTGTCTCTTACTTGCAGAACAAGACCAGGTTCAGGATCTATAAGTTTTTTTCCGTGTTTTATTTTGATGATTGTTACTTTTTTGGTGAGTAGTTTTTGTAGATCGCGAATCGTTTTTCCATCAAGTTTTGTATTAGTGACACGAAAGACTCGCATGCTTGGTTGTTCATTCCAGGTGAACGTATCATCATCTTCTTTGATTGGCCCTCCTGAAAGTTGTTCTTCAACCTTCCGTGCGTTGTCCTTGAGATTTATTCTGAGCAATTTTGGTATGAGCTTGTAAAAAAGAATGAGTCCTGCCACACCAAAAATATAGGTGATTGCGTATGCGATCGCGATATTGGAGCTGAGTAATGATTTTTGTGCTGCAGAAATCGAAAGACCCTGAATTGCACCTTCCGCCGTTCCGATGATAGATGATTGTGTGAGTGCTCCGCCCATAAGTCCGGCTGTTGTTCCCTGATCAAACCCAAATAGTTTTCCCAGTATTATTGCGGCCGCAAGTCCGACAAGCGCAAAAAAGATTGCAAGGACAAGGTAATGGATACCCTCTTTTTTTAAGCTTCCAAAAAACTGTGGCCCTACTTTGTACCCTATCGTGAAAATGAAAAGCGAGAATGCAATCATTCTTATCAATGGAGTTATGGTTACATCAAGTTGTCCTAGAACAAGGGCTGAGAGCAAAACACTTGCAGTTGATCCAAGCGAGAATCCAAAAAATTTAATTTTGCCGACGTAGTAACCTATCGCAATAGCAAGGAATATGAGAATTTCTGGATGAGATTTGCAGACGGCAATTATCTCTTGCCAGATAAATGTAAAAGTCATATGGGTTCCTTATTTATTTTTTCGATTTCCAATGATTGTAGTACTGCTCCAAAAGCCAGCTAATCGATTTACCTATTTCCGCGTATGCCTCATCTGGAAGATTGGCAAGTGAAACACGAACCGACATGTTTGGTGCGTCAAATCCGCCACCGTCAAGCAACACAACCGAACGTTCCTGCGCAAGGTTGACCACAAAATCGATCGGTTCAAATGTTTTGACCATATACTCTGCAAATTCTTTGCTATATCTCTTTTCTGCTAATTCAGGAATGTTAACTATGGTGTAGTAGTGTGCACGATATTTATCATCTGGACAGTCAATACCAATCGCGTTGTACAATGTTTTAAATCGTTTTTTCACTATGTTTTGAGCCAGCTTTTTATACTCGCCTTTTTTGTCCATTAAGCATGATAGAGAAAGAAGTGTCATCATCACCTGTTGTGGCGTTGAAGCGCCTGATGTGTGGTGCAGTGCTACCGCGCGGCTGTCGGCAACCATGCGTTCAATAAATTTCAGTTTTTCTGGGTTGAGAGCAACGGTACTGTATCGATTGTTCAGTTCTTGTTTATCCTTGTCAGAAAGTTCAGCTATTTTTTTATCAAAAATATTGTTTTCGTTAATTCCAATGACGCCAAGTCGCCAGCCGGTTGCACCAAAATATTTAGAAAATGAATACACCAAAATCGTGTTGTGTGGTGCAGCTGCTGCAAGTGATTTAAATCCATTAACAAATGTGCCATACACATCGTCGGTCAGAATAATCAGATCTTTACGTTTTGTTTTGACTAGATTGGCTATTTTTTCAAAACTTTCTGCGCTAATGCTAACTGATGTTGGATTGGAAGGGTGCACCAAGAAAAATGCTTTTACTTTTGGGTCCGCAAGTTTTTCTATCTCTTTGTCGGGGTATTGCCAGCCTCCTTTTTCGTTCTGTTGTACTTCTACGCTGACAAATTGGTAGTCGTTCAGATGTGGGATTTCAATGTATGGAGTAAAGATCGGTGTTCCCAGTGCGATGGTATCGCCCTTATTGAGAATTTTATTTTCCATCAAACTGTTAAAAATGTAAGCCATTGCAGCGGTTCCACCTTCTGTTGCAAACAGATCAAATGTTTGTTGCTGGTCTCCGCCAAGCATCTCTTGTACAAGATACGGGTGAACAACTTTTGTATTGAAATCTAAAATGCGGTCTGGTGTTGGGTAGTGATCTCCTAAAATCGCATCAACCAACTGTGCTATAAAATCTTCAGGGTTGATTTTGATTTCTTTATGTGTGTAATCAATTGCTTTTTTTAAAAATTCAATGCCCGGTTCATTTTTATTTTTTTCCAAAAATTGGTTGAAGCGTGTTTCAATACCGTTTTTTTCTGCAGGGCTTCCAAATCCTGGACGAAGCTCTCGCCGATGTGATTCTTCCAGTGCGAACAGTCCGAGTTGAAAAAAAGCTTCTCTTGGTTTGAGTGCTATCCAGTTCGGATTGCCGCGCCCCGCGTTAAGCATCATTCGCTCGGAGCTAGATTGAGCCATGGAGATCAGTTTATTTTTGAGCTCAAAGGGACTCAAGTGCTCATACTTTTTTTCTTCAGAAATAGTCATTATTTTTCCTTGAATAGAACAATAATTATCTTAACAAGACATAAAGATATGAAACCTGCTAAGTCAATGCTTTCAGAGGTGTGTTTTATACAAAAGTAGACTCATAGTTTTCTGGTTGATGAAGCTACTACACAAAACATTGGCAGGTCGAATGGCTGTTCTGACACTGTTTCCACTTTCTCTGAATGAGCTTGATAGTGTTTCGTTGTTGCCTGGCAAGATTGAAAATCTTGTTCATAAAGGTTTTTACCCGAAAGCTTACGCAGAGGATGTGTCAGTTGATCGTTTGTACAGAAACTATATCCGACTTTATGTTGAGCAAGATGTTAGGCAGATAAAAAACGTTGCTGATTTAACGGTTTTTCAAAAATTTATGCGGTTATGTGCCGGACGTATTGGTCAAGTTGTGAACCTTGTGTCATTGGGAAATGATTGTGGAATTAATCAGAGCACGGTCAACAGTGGCTTTTTCTTTTGGAGGCAAGTTATGTTATAACGTTGCTCTACCCTTACTATAAAAATTTTGGAAAACGGTTGATCAAATCTCCAAAAATATATTTTGTTGACACAGGAATTGCTTGCTCTTTATTGAATATACGTTCTGCTGAAGATCTTTTAACTCATTATCTGCGTGGTGGATTGATAGAGTCCTTAATTATTTCCTACTTTTTAAAACAACAACATAATTTTGATAGGCAACCGAATCTTTATTTTTGGAGGGATAGAACAGGGAATGAGATCGATTGTATTGTAGATGATTCTCAGCAACCTATTCCTATTGAAATCAAAGCGGGCAAAACAATCGCGTCAGATTTTTTTGATGTTTTTAGCTATTGGGAAAGGACAACTGGATTTTCTAAAGGGTCTCGATACCTTATCTATGGTGGAATCAAAGATCAAGCATGGCCTCAAGCAAATGTATTGGGTTGGAAGTCTGCCGGTAATATTATGAAAAAAATTTTGGAAGAGTAGTGAAAAGACAAAGTAAGATAGTTGGCGCATTGACATTTTGTGGTCTTTTTTTCTGTTCATATTTGCTTGCAACAGAAAATATACAGCATAAAAAAAATGAAAGCCTGGAATGTGAATCAGTAAATCCTGAGTTTATATATTCGTTCCGGCACTATGCTAAATTTTTTGGTTGTCCCAAAACAGTCCGTGGTTCGTTTTTTAAGCGTTCCTATATTTTTAATAGCTTAAATGGATTTCGTGATCGTTTTTATGATGAAGGTATTTATCTTGATGCAAGTGTAAATCAGTTTTTCGGTGTTAACCACTCGGGCGGTGAAAAGCATGGTTTTATGCGCGCAAATGGAAGTACTGAATACTGGCTCATTTTCGATCTGTGTAAAATAGGCATGTGGTCCAATGGTGTCTTTATGTTGCATGCAAAAACAACATGGCTTGCCGATGAGTCTATCGTTGAGGATGTCGGCGCTATTGCAGCAGCCAACATTGATCCGAAGACTCCCGTGTCTGGGACATCAACCACTGCATTGTCAGAAGTTGCTCTTGCCCAAAAAATTTCTGACTATTTTTCTTTTAGAATTGGTAAATTAGATGCAACTGGTCCTTTTGATAGCAACGAGTTTGCAAATAGCAGTCGACATCAATTTATTTACTCGGGGTTATCGAACAATCCGATTGTTATTACATTTCTCCCGCATACGCTTTTAAGTATTATTCCAAAAATTAAGTTGGGCGATAGGCACACTATTCTTTTTTTAGCAGGAGATGCAGATGGATCTGCAGATGAATCAGGTTTTAGCACACTTTTTGATGGAAGTTCAGTTTATTGTGTGCAATATCAATTTTCTCCAATTATACAAGGAGCTCCTGGAAATTATAGGGTTATTGGTTGTTATTCGACAAAGCCGATAATGAGTTATGCAATTGATTCGCGACATGTTCTTGGAAAGAAAATCACCGACATAACTATTCCAGATGAATGTAATAATTACGCTTGGCTTTTTAGTTTGGATCAATATTTTTGCAAAAAGGAAAATGGAGAAGGTGTAGGTATTTTTGCTCGGGCAGGTTGGGCGCCAGATGACAGAAATGTTATTGATCGTTTTTATAGTATCGGTTTTGGTGGGCATGGGATGATTTTTAAAAATCGACCCCACGATGAATGGGGAATTGGCTATGCGGCCACACATATATCGTACGATCTTCGTCAAGACTTAAAAGAGTTAGACATAGACTTTAACAGCTACGAACATGCTGTTGAGATTTTTTATAATATTGAGCTTTCGCCGGCAATTCACTGGACAATTCATGCTCAGGTGATACAAACACCTCTTGTCTCTCGTCAAACAGCCTTTGCTGTCACTTCACGAATACGAATTGATTTTTAACGAGAATTAGATGCAAGGGAGCTCTTGATTTTGTATGGTTCGATACCCTTCGACAAGCTCAGGACAGGCTTTTTTACTTCGCAAACTCAGAAAAAAACTCACCACTAACGGTGTGGGTAAACTGTTATCCTGAAAGGCCTTTTCGAATAATTTGTAACGGTTACTCCAAGCAAAAAAATAGGAAAATTTCCTCTCCAGTTCGTGGTGAGTGCCCGAGGCGAAGAGGAGGGTGTATCGAACCATACAAGATATGTAAGATCATTTTTGTATTGAGATTGTATTATCTCATCAAATAAACAATCATGCTTCCCAAAAGAGTTAAAATAAAATTGCTCAAAGCATACGGAATAGTATATCCAAGTGCTGGGACTGAACTTTCTGCTTCAGTTTCTAAAATTTTGAGTGCAGGTGTAACCGTTCCTGCTCCAGCAAGCGCACCAAGTAGCAAACAGTAGTTCATTTTAAGAACAAGTCGACCGAATAAAATACCTAAAATGTGTGGTGTTAGAGCCAAAATGATGCCGGCAAAAAAGAGGGAAAAACCGTACGCCTGTAGAGCTTCTATTGCTTGTGGTGCAGCGGTTAGTCCGACGCATGCAATAAACAGATTAAGTCCTAAGTTTGTCAAAAGCCATTGCGCAGAAGGTGGAATGTCTCCAAAACAAGAGCTTGCCGATCGTAGCCATCCAAAAAAGAGCCCACTTACAAGAACTCCGCCGCCAATACCAAGCGTAAATGGAATGTTTCCTATTTTAATGGAAATAAGGCCAAGCAAAATTCCCAGTGTGCACCCGATACCGATCATGACGATATCTGTTTGTATAATTGATCCTTTATGTTGGACTGCTCGTCGCGACTTCTTAGAGTTAAGGAGGGCTTCAACCTTTTTTGCTTCTTGTTTCAGATTAATCCCGATAAGTTGTGGAATGATTTTGTAAAACAGAATCATGCCCGCGAATCCAAAAATGTATGTTATAGCGTGTGCGATTGCTATGTGTGAAATTAGTAAATTTTTTTGAACTGCCGAAAGAGAAAGATTTTGCAGTGCTCCTTCAGCGGTACCCATCACAGATGATTGTGTCATTGAACCACTCAGGAGCCCTGCAGTTGTTCCCTGATCAAATCCAAATAATTTGCCTAAAATAATAGCGACTGTTAGAGAGGTTGCTGTGAAAAATAGAGTTAATACGAGATAGTTAACACCGTTTTTTTTAACGCTATTCAAAAATTGTGGGCCAACTTGAAAACCAACAGTAAAAATAAATAGTGCGAATGAAATTGTTTTAATCAATGGTGTAACAGAAACATTTATTTGTCCTAGGACCAGGGCTACAAGCAGGACGCTTGTTGTCGAACCTAAATTGAAGCCGAATAGCTTTATTTTGCCGATAAGATATCCAAGTCCGAGAGAAAGAAAGACAAGAATTTCTGGATGCCGCTGGCAAATTAATATGGTGTCATGCAAAAAATTGGAAAGAGTCATACATTTTTTTGTTTTTCAGAATTTTTTGTTAATCAGTCACCATTGATTTTACATAGAGCTGCTTATACCTGTCAAATCCTTGATCTTTTCGTGTTTTTTGCCTATTTTTTGAACAGTATTTTGTGTGAGAAGTTTTTTATATTTAAGTTTTTTTGATCAGAGGTTTTAAGGTGTTGAGATACAAGAAATGGTTTAAAGCAGTTTTGATTGGAGTTTTTTCTTTTTGTTTTTTATCGAGTGTGAAATGCATGAAAAAACAAGTAAAGCTTGCACCAGAGCACAAGAGAAGAAGAAATAGAGTTCGTCGAAATAATTGCTTGCCTTTATTAAAAGATTTTTTTCGAAAATTAAAAGAAAAAAGCCCCTTTTTCAAACTTTCACAATTTGAAGATTTGTGGGCTATGAATAGATTTTTGGGATGAACCGTTTGAGCAGTCGTGGTAATCCTTTAAAGGAGAATATTATGAAGCGATTTTTTTGTACGATATTTTTTATATTTTTTTTGTTTAGTTTTAACGGGATGTTTTCAAATGGTGGAAAGGGATCTTGTTGTTCGGTTTTTAAGATAGTGGAGAGCAGAAGAAAAAAGTGTAGGATAGATCTGGTTGTTAAAAATTTGTTAAAGATCTTACAAAAAAATAATTGTCCACCACACTATGGTTATTGGTTAGCACAAAGTGTGAAAATAAAATAGGTTATCGGGCCGTGCAATTACTATTTACAAAGGATTAAACCCAAGCCTTTGTTTTAGTCTGTAAATTGTTTTTTCTGCTTGAGCAGGATTAAAGTTCTTTTTCTCATGATCCATTAAAGAAAATCTTACGCCGACAAACTGTTTTTTGTTTTGTTGGCATGCTTTTTGTACTGAAGTTACATTTTCTGGTCGGTCATCAAACAGAATAATTTTTTTAGGATTATAGCCGATTGTTTTGAAAAACTGGAAAAGCATTTTTCCCTTGTCGTTGTATCCACTAAAAATAATGCCATCAAGGTATATTCCGTCGTGTGTTACAGCAAGTGGCAGTTTTCGTTTGAATAAACTGTTTCGAGTTAAGTCGATACCGATTTTTTTTAATCGTTGTGCCGTTCTGCGTGCGATAGGAATAGATCGGTTAGTCAATGCGATAACTGGAATCTCTTTTGCCTGCAGTACTTGTACAACGGCAGGTGAATTTCCGATTGGTAAAAGTTCAGTTAGCTCGGTTACGGTAAAAAACATAGTGAGTACAAGGTCGAACGCTTCTTTATAACTTAATCCTTTTTCTGTTAGTTGTTTGGTTTTATACCATACCCATGGTTCAATACCCATAGACACCTTTGCCATAGTGTTGTCAATGTCAAACACAACAACGGTTCCCTTTGGCTTCTTTTTTAGATATTTGAAAACGTCGTTTAGATTGTTGCTTTCAACAACGAGTGCGCCTATTTGACCATGCGCAATCAACGCGAGAAACAGAATCTTATACATTTTTTTAATCATTACGCCCCCTTTTTCAGATTATTGACCCCTTATCTCAGAGTATAGCGGAACGTTTGAGTCCTTTTAAAGAGATTGATTGTTTCATGTAGAAACAGCTTGTTGGAGGTCAGATTGCTTGATTTCACGGTTTTATTGAGAGAAAATAACAAAAAGTGTACTATTTTATATAGGGGAGCTCCCCATTGTTATCAAATACTTTATACGGTGGAAAAATGAATAAAAAGCGGGAAGATATAAGGAATATAGCCATTATTGCCCACGTTGACCACGGCAAAACAACCCTGGTCGATCAGATGCTCAAGCAGTCTGGTACCCTGGAGATTCAGTCGGGAGAGGCTGTTGATAGGGTTATGGATTCGGGTGACATCGAAAAAGAGCGTGGCATTACTATTTTGGCTAAAAATACATCTATTTCACTTCCCGGCATAAAAATTAATATTGTTGATACTCCTGGCCATATGGACTTTGGCGGAGAAGTGGAGAGAACGCTGCAGATGGTTGAAGGATTTTTGCTGCTAGTTGATGCTGCGGAAGGACCGTTGCCTGGTACTCGCTTTGTATTACAAAAAGCTCTTCAGCTCGACTTGAAGCCTATTGTGTTGATCAATAAGATCGATAGAAAAGATGCTGATATTGAGCGAACTGAGTCAATGATTCACGATCTGTTTCTTGATTTGGCAACAAAAGATGAGCAACTGGATTTTCCACTTTTATATGGTTCTTCAAAGCACGGTTTTGTTTCAAAAGATAAGAATGTGCGCCAGGGGACAATGGACCCTCTTTTTGAGGTAATTACTGAGTCGGTACCGGCTCCAGAGCAAACAACGGATGCGTTACAGTTGCTGATCACAAATTTGGACCACTCTGATTATTTGGGGCGAATTGGTATTGGAAAAGTCATTAATGGTTCGTTAAATGTGGGTAAGCAGGTCATTTGTTGTAAAAACGATCAGGCCAGTGCGCCTGTAAAAATTACAAAGCTCTATCAATTTGAAGGATTGCGCCGCGAAGAAGCGAGTGAAGCGCAGTTTGGTGATATTGTTGCAGTGGCCGGCCTTGGTGACCAACTCTCGATTGGAACAACTATTTGTGACGTTGATAATCCCGTTCCCGTTGCGTACGTTGACATTGACGAGCCAACGATCTCTTTATTTATTTCTGTGAACAGTTCGCCATTTTCTGGAAAAGAAGGGGATCTTCTAACATCTAGACAGATTAAAGATCGTTTGCACAAAGAGTTAAAAACAAATGTTGCACTTCGTGTTGAACCGACCGATTCTCCTGAAACATTTAAGGTATCAGGGCGAGGCCAATTGCATTTAGGTATCTTGATAGAAACGATGCGCCGAGAAGGTTTTGAGTTGGAAATTTCTGCACCTCATGTGATTTACAAAACGATTGATGGCAAAAAATACGAACCGATGGAGTTGTTGATTCTTGATATCGAACAGGAGTACCAGGGAGCGATTATGGAGTTGCTTGGCCAGCGCAAGGCGGAGTTGAAAAATCTTGTTCCTGAGCAAAGTGGGAAAGTTCGTCTTGAATTTAAAATTCCTTCACGCGGTATAATTGGTTTTCGCAGTTTGTTTATCACAAACACTCGAGGTACTGGTTTGATGAACCAACAGTTTTCTGGTTATGAGCCGTATTGTGGTCCGATTCCTCGTCGTAAAAAGGGTTCGCTAATTTCAATGGAAACCGGAACAACAACCGGGTATGCACTTGATGCTTTGCAGTCGCGTGGCATTTTCTTTGTAGGACCTGCGCAGGATGTCTATGAAGGTATGATTATCGGTGAGCATAGCCGGAACAACGATCTTGAAGTGAATCCGACCAAAAGAAAAAAATTGACCAACATGCGTGCTGCAGGTTCTGATGATGCTGTTAAAATTGCTCCACCAACGATTATGACGTTGGAAAAATCTATGGAGTGGATTAACGACGACGAACTTATCGAAGTAACACCCAAGTCTATTCGGTTACGTAAAAAATATCTTAAGGCTGTTGAAAGAAAGCGGGCAAAATAATTGTATTTTTGCTACCTTAATTCCTTAAAGGTTTTTAAAACGTTTTAAGGAAATAAAATGGCTCACAAAGATATTGTTTTGACCGGTGATAGGCCAACCGGCCCGCTTCATTTGGGACATTTTGTCGGTTCTTTGCAAAATAGAGTTGTGTTGCAAGAGAAATATAAACAGTATGTCATGATTGCTGATTTGCAAGCGCTAACTGACAATGTTGATAATCCAAAAAAGGTACGAGACAACGTTTTGAATGTTATGCTTGATTATCTTGCCGTTGGTATCGACCCGAAAAAAACAACTTTTTTTATTCAGTCTTTGATTCCACAAATTTCTGAGTTGTACGTTATCTACATGAACTTGGTAACAGTTAATCGGCTAAAGCGAAACCCGACGGTAAAAACAGAAATTCAACAGCGAGGATTTGGAGAAAATTTAACAGCGGGTTTTTTAGCGTATCCTGTTCATCAAGCGGCCGATATTACTATAGTGAAAGGAAATTTAGTTCCCGTTGGTGCTGATCAGCGTCCGATGATTGAGCAAACAAATGAGATTGCACGTAGGTTTAACCATACATATAAGGTTGATGTTTTTCCTGAAGTTAAAATGCTTGAGTCAAAAGTTTCTCGACTTCCTGGAACCGATGGCACTGCAAAAATGAGCAAGTCTGAAGGTAATGCTATATTTTTGTCAGATTCAGCTGATGAGGTCAGAAAGAAAGTTATGACAATGTACACTGATCCTGATCATATTCGCGTTCAAGATCCAGGAAAGATTGAAGGCAATGTTGTTTTTACGTATCTTGATGCGTTTGATCCTGACAAAAATAAAGTACAAGAACTCAAAGATCACTATCAACGTGGTGGATTAGGAGACGTTGTTGTTAAAAAGTATTTGGCAGATGTTTTGAATGACCTTTTAGAGCCGATTCGTGCAAAACGACAAGAGTTGGCAAACGATTCTCAATCGGTGATGAAAGTTGCTCTTGAAGGTTCGCGTGAGGTACGTGAGGTTGCGGCAAATACTATGCGTGAGGTCAAAGAGGCAATCTGTCTAGGTTATTAGAACAGGTGGAATTATTTTTTTTTCTGTTTTTTTATTTTGAAATTACGCTGCCAGATAATTGTTGCGCTCTTTTTTTTATTGTTCCACTTGTAGTAATTTTTGATAATAGGTTTCGAGAACTGAATTTCCTCATAAAGTTCATATGCTGACTGAATCCATGCCCATTGATCAAATCTAGAAAATGGATTTGTCATTAACCTGTAATGAATTCCCCGTTCTGGATTTTCGATTGATATAAGATCTTCATCTATATTTTTTAGATTTCTTGCAATAATCTCATTGTCCATGTCGGTTGGGTAGTAAAGTGTTTCGACATAAGGATCTTGTTGCTCTGGCCTTTTTATTTTTCGCAGCTTTTTGCAAAAGGAGCAGTTTTTTTCTTTGCAGTAATAGTGGTTATTTTTAGTGAAATATCCAATAGTATGCTTTTTTTGTTTGGATAATTTTGTTTTCGATGTAAAGCGTAAAAGAAAAAATAGCTTGGACAGGTTTTGTTCAAGTTTTTTTTGTACAAGTTTTATTTCTTCTTTTTTCCCGGAAAAGTTTTTTACGAATGTTTTGTCTGTTTCAAGTGGTTCTACTGGGGTTGTTATTTCCAGTAAAACACGACGAACTCCGATGATACTTTTAGCAAAGCTTGTCAGAAGTTTTTTTGTTGGATTTTTTTTCTTTTTAAGTAGATTCTCGGTTACTTCTATGTAGTTAAGTGAGTGAAGTAGGCTTAAAAAAAACTGGCATTCACCTTTTTCGTAAGCATCTAATTTTTTTGAGTTTTCAATTTGGTCGTATATTCGATAAGTGCAATCTCCTCCTGGTGTGTCAAGGTTTATTCGTTCGAGAGCGTAAATTGCGAGCTTTGTCTGTAGACGTGCAAAGTTCATGAGGCCGGTCAAGCTTTTTGTGTTATAAAGATAGCTTTTTATATCAATAGTCTGTCCCTTAGAGTCAAATTTTTTAACATAAACCTTTTTGGGGATGGTATCTTTTATTGAATTAAAAAGTTTGCTTTTCTGTATTTTTTTGGAAATGTGAATAATTTGTGGAAATTTTTTAAGTTGTGTTGTTTTTTTTTGAGACGAATTTTTCATTCCAGCAAGAGAGATTGCGAAAGCTGTACTCGCAAGAACGATTGTTTTTCTGTTTGAACAGAGTATCATTATTTTATAGGAGTTAACGTTTTTACCAAAATTGAGGAGCTATTCTATGCAAAGATATCAACTCAATCGTATTTTGGGAATGATTTATATTATTGGTGGTCTTATTATATTTTTTTCTATAACATGGCGCTTTCTTTTATGGGCCCTCCTTGCTTTGTTTGGATTGTATCTTGTTACCTACGGCTTAAAAATGTACGGCTACCATGCGGCAAAAATCACGTATGTTTTCAACCGATGGCGTTCGAAGTTCTAGTTTGATTCATATCTATTGCCTTTTCATAACATTGACTGTTGCTTATCCAGTTGTGTAACGTTGATTGGAAATAAAGTAATTATAATTGTTGTATTTTGTTTTCTATTTACGAAAGGAAAGATTGTGGCAAAAAAAAGTTTTTCGATTTACGATTTTTTGGTGATTGGTATAAAATCGGTGCTAGAAAATATTCGTCTTTTTATGTTAATTTTCTTGTCTTACATTGGGATAACGATTGCGACTGTTCTTACTATGGGGCTGGTTGCTCGTCCAATTATTATTGTTCTTTGGAGAATGATCCCAAAATTTAAATCACAATTTTCAACTTGTGCTACAAAGGAAGCTTGTCATGGGGTTATGAAGTCTTTCTGGGGTCAAGTCTATCCAATTTTGATTTCAAATACTCTTTTGCTTGTTTTTTGCGGCTTATTAGCGATTGTTGTATTTGCGGGACTTTATCTCGGATTTATCCAGATTATGCTTGATCTTCATAAGAATGGTTCAAGCAAAGTTTCGCGGTTGTTTTCTTGTTTTCATTTGGTGCCAAAATTTCTTATTTCAGCATTCATTTTCTTTTCAGCTGTAAGCTTGGGACTTGCTCTCTTTATTGTGCCTGGAATCTATCTCTTTTTGCGCTTCCGCTTTTTTCCTTATTATGTTATCGACAAGGATGCTGGAATTATCGAGTGTATCAAAAAAAGTTATCGTGCAACCCGTGGGTTTGAGTGGGATGTCCTTGGGTTAAATATTGTTGCAGGTGTGATCTGGTCGATTACTTTCTTCATTGGTGTTCCGGCCGCTTCTATGATGATGGTTTCTGCGTACAAAAAGTTGCCTACAAAAGTCTGAATAGCTGATTGACAAGGGTTTTTCAGGGTTTTATCCTTGCTTATAAGGCATATGCTTAATTCTATTTTTTGTTGAAAAATAGGCAGATTTGGATAGGGCCTGTAGAAGGACATATATGATCCGCTTGTTTTATATTTGAAAATAATTTGTTTTTAAAATTGACAAATGTGAAAATTGTGTCATAATTAAAGAAAATAAACAAAAAGGTCTATTTCTAGGGGAGATGGAGGTATCTTGAATTCTAAGTGAAATCGCTTAGACAAATGGAAATGGAGGTCTTCTCTCCCCAGTCCCCCTATTTTTTTAATAACTCGATGCTAGTTGACTTTTGTATTTGTTCTACGCATAATGAAAGTAATCATTTCTTTTTGTTGGAAGATTCTATTCAATAAAATTATGGATATGTTTAAAGGAAAACGATGGCAACGAGTAAATCCGGTGGATCTACGCAGAATGGTCGTGATAGTCAAAGTAAACGACTAGGTGTAAAACTATTTGATGGTCAACAAGTGACAGGTGGAGAAATCATTGTTCGTCAACGAGGAACGAGGATTCATGCTGGTAGAGGCGTGGGGCGAGGCGGAGATGATACGCTTTTTGTTATGAGGCCGGGAGTTTTAAAATTTCATTTTGGTCCAAAAGGCCGAAAGTATGTTTCTGTCGTTTCTGCAGGGGCATAAGTTGCCTGTTTCTCTTGAATTATCTTGCAAATCTTGTTACACAGTGTCCATGAAGTCAAAAGCAAAGAAAATCACATTTTTTTCTGTCCGCGGGGAGTATCATGTTTGATTTTTTGAAGTACCGTTTTTTTGGGCTGGCGTTTTCTCTCGGTTTGGTAGTGCTTTTTGCGGGGATGTATTTTTATCGAGGCGGCCTAACATACAGTGTTGAATTTACCGGCGGAACTCAGGTTTTGTTGAGCTTTGAAAAGCCGATCGTTTCAAAAAAGTTGGCTTCTGTCTTAGAAAAAGAATGGCCGGGCTCTGTTGTGCGCGAGTTTTCGGAAAAAAAGTTATTGGTTCGCGTAAAAGCTTTTGAAAATGATACACGTGGTTTGTCCGATAGGATGAGGCAAGCTGTACAGCAAGAAGTTCCTGATAATAAGGTGAGCATTGAAAAAAGTGAGGCGGTTGGCCCTGGTGTAGGGGCGGATCTTCGATGGAAGTCGATACGCGCTATTTTGTTTGCTCTATTGCTTATGTTGCTTTACATCGCCTGGAGATTTTGGTCGGTGGCGTTTGCAACTGGTGCCGTTGTAGCTTTGCTGCATGATGCGATTATGTTGTTAGGTGTGTTTTTGTTGCTCAGAAGAGAAATTTCAATTAATGTTATCGGTGCTATTTTGGCCGTTCTTGGTTATTCAATAAATGACTCAATTGTTATTTTTTCTCGGATACGGGACAATATAAAGAAAATGAGAGGTGCTTCGCTGTACGATGTTGTCAACACAAGTTTAAATCAAACTTTCAAACGTACATTGTTGACAAGTATTTCGACGTTTTTGACTGTAGGCGCGATGTTTGTATTAGGCGGTGAAGTGTTGAGAGATTTTTCGCTAGCTCTTTTGATTGGAATCTTCTTTGGGACGTATTCCTCTGTTTACGTAGCAAGTCCTATTATGATGTTGCTGTACAAAGAAGAAAAATAGAAAAAGTTTTTATCTTGTTTTTACATATCGAAGTTGTTTCAGGAATGAGTGTTGGGTTTATTAGTAAAATGATGGGCCTAAAGAGACGCATTCTGACTTGACGTAGTATATTTTCCTTGTGGAGAAAATCAATGTTTTGTAATTCCTCTTTTAGGAGTTTAGTGTGATATATAATTTTTTGATTGTTAAAAGGAGGTTTTTGTGAGTAATAAACCAGAAAAGCAACAGGCTCTCCAAAAAAAGATGCCTGAAGGAAGGAAAAATGTTGCTCAAAAGGGTCGAGAGCAAAAAAGCCATTCTCGAAATGGTGGACGTCAGCAAGAGCAGCGCTCTGCAGGTGTTAATGTTTACGAATTGACTCCTGAGCAGCTTGGTAAAATGTCTTTTGCTGAGTTAAATCAGGTTGCGCGTCGACTTGGTTTAATTGGCGCGAGTTTGATGACAAAAGAAAATCTTTTGAAAAAAATTATGGATGTTCAAAAGCATCCAGACAGAGAGCTTGAAGTTGAAGGTGTTTTGGAACGGCTTCCAGATGGTTTTGGCTTTTTGCGTTCAGCTCACTACGATTATATTTCTGGGCCGGATGATGTTTATGTTTCTCCGTCGCAGATTAGGAGATTTGGTCTTAAAACAGGTGATACAATCACTGGCGTGATCAGAAAGCCAAAGGAGGGGGAAAAGTATTTTGCTCTTCTAAAAGTGGCCAAGGTTAATTTTGCAGAACCTATTCCTGCAGGTGACCGAATAAGTTTTGAACGACTCATTCCTGTTTTTCCACACGAAAAGCTCAAGCTTGAACACGACCCGTCCGTTCTTTCAACACGTTTGATGGATCTTTTTGCGCCGATTGGTAAAGGACAGCGTGGCTTGCTTGTAGCACCTCCAAAAGTTGGTAAAACGGTTTTGCTCAAAGAGACAGCCAAAGCAATTTTAAAAAACAACCAAGGCGTTTATTTAATTGTGCTTCTCATCGATGAGCGACCTGAAGAAGTTACCGAGATGAAACGTGTTGTGCAGGGAACAAGTGCTGAGGTGATCAGTTCTACATTTGACGAATCAGCGTCTCGTCACGTGCAAGTTGCGCAAATGGTGCTCGACAAAGCAAAGCGTATGACTGAAGCTGGCAATGATGTTGTTATTTTGCTCGATTCTATCACTCGTTTGGCTCGTGCATACAACACGGTTGCTCCCGCATCAGGAAAAGTATTAACTGGTGGTATTGATGCAAATGCACTGCAACTTCCAAAAAAATTCTTCGGTGCTGCTCGTTGCGCGCAAGATGGTGGTTCGTTGACTATCATTGCAACCGCTCTTGTTGAAACTGGTTCTCGTATGGACGAAGTGATTTTCGAGGAGTTTAAGGGTACGGGCAACATGGAAATGCACATGACTCGTAAGCTATCTAACCGTCGTATTTTCCCCGCTCTTGATATCATGAATTCGGGAACGCGTAGAGATGATTTGTTGCAACCGGAAGACGTGTTGAACAAAGTTTGGATCTTGCAAAAATTCCTAGGCACCATGAATACGGTCGAGGGCATGGAGTTTCTGATTAATAAGCTAAAGAAACACAAAACGAACGATGAGTTCTTGGAATCAATCAACAAGAAAAACGGTAAGTAAGGTTTTACAATATATCCAACTCTAAATCAGAAAATTGACCGCGCTTCGCTTTGTAACTTCCCACAAATGCAATCATAGCAGCATTGTCGGTACAAAAGCGTGGTGACGGTGTAAAGAATTGGAGATTCCGTTTTTCACAAAAATCGTTAATCCGACTTCTGAGATATTTATTGCAGGCGACGCCGCCTACCAGTGTGATTGCGCCAATATTTGGGTATTGTTTGTAAGCAGCTTTGAGATTTCGTTCGAAAATATCGGTGATACAAACAAGTAAAGAACTTGCGACCTGTTGTTTGAGCAACAGGTCATCGTCTTTTAAAAATCTTTTTGTTTTCATGTCGTATGCATTGCGCTTTACCAAGTCGTACAACACTGCAGTTTTGAGACCGGAGAAGCTGAAGTCGAGATTTTTTTGTTTTCCGCGAGGATAAGAAAAAAAATCCTGAAACTGAACCTCGCGTGCCAGTTTTTCAATAATCGGTCCGCCAGGGTAGGGAAGGTTCATCAGTTTTGCAATTTTATCAAACGCTTCGCCTGCGGCATCATCGCCAGTTTGCCCAATTGTTTTGTAATTACCAAAATCGTGAACTAAATACAAAGCTGTGTGTCCCCCCGATGCGGTCAAGCAAACATGTGGAAATGGAACGTTGTGTTCTAAAAAAGATGAAAAGGCGTGAGCCTCTAAATGGTTCACGCCAATTATTTTTTTATTTTTTACTGCAGCAATTGATTTTGCAAAACAGACACCAACCAACAGCGATCCTGGCAGGCCTGGTTTGTTTGCAACTGCAACAACATCAATGTCATCAAGTGTTACGTTCGCTTTTTCAAGAGCTTCCCGTACAATGGGATTAATTTTTTCTAGTTGGCTGCGAGATGCAATTTCGGGAACAACTCCGCCAAAAGCCTTGTGAAGATCGATTTGTGAAAACGTAACATTTGATAAAACATTCTGAACGGGCTGTTGCTGTTCAATTGAGTTACGATATATAGATGCTGATGTTTCGTCACACGACGTTTCTATGCCAAGAATGAGGAGATTATTTTTCATAGGTTGTTACATGTTGGCCATGGCGATAATGACTTTTTGTTTATCTTGTCGTGTGTGTACTTTGCAGTGTGAATGCAGAAGATTGTAATCGAGTGATGCTAAGATAAGCTGTGTTGCATTTTCATGAAGTTTCTTTTCCGAACCTGCAATCTCGATCACGTTTCTTTTGATTGCAATGCTTGGCAATTCAAATCCATTTTTCCCAGTTACTTCGTCTACATATTCAGCATTCAACATAACAATAATTGTGTCGTCTGGAAGACGCCCGTCTTTTTTTAACTGTTCTTCTTTGATGATCCAATGATCTTTTTTTTGTACAGTTTTTTTTGATTCACCTGAGGTTCGATATCTTTTTTTGGGGGCTCTTACTAGTTCCATATTGTAAAATTTGTATTTACACTCAGGATCAACGGTAAAATATTGCACAGTGTTGTCTTTAGCAATTTCATAGTCAAATGACTGAGTAATAAGAAGCGAAAAATGGGTGCAATTTTTATCTACGGGTAGCGTGAAACAAGCACGTTTGCCTTCCCTGTCTGTCTCACAGGTAAAACGGTCGCCGCAATATCTAACGCATATCTGGGGGACAGTTTTTACCGCTTTCGGAAATTCTATTGTACAAGGTAAAATGGTGTGGGACGATGATGCTTTGAGTTGGCAAAAAAGAGACAGTGCCAGAAAGATCAGATTTATTTTTTTTATATTCATAGAACTGACATCCTTGCTCGTTGTTAATTTGCAGGATATTATAACTATTGGGTGTTCATTTTTTTAGCAAAGATTAGCTTACCCTAACCATCTTTTTTTCGCAAAGAAAATGATTATGGCGGGAGATAGAGGGTCTGCAATGCTTATTAAGCGCTACTTGAGAAAAACATTTTGGAGTATCGTTTCATTTTTAGAGCGGCTGGTACTCAAGGAGCGCTCGGCCCAAAAATTAGCTTCTTCTGTTTCTGTCGGCTTATTTATTGCTTTTTCGCCATATCTTTTTATGCATACTGTGATGACCTTTTTTTTTGCTTGGGTATTTTCGCTTAATTTACCAGCAGTATTTGCTGGTGCTTTCGTGAATAATCCGTGGACTATTGTGCCAGTTCATTCTGCAGGGTATTTTGTAGGAGAATTTTTCTTTCGTTCAATTTGTAAAATAGATCCGATGAGCATTAATCCATCCTGGATGTCTCTGGTAAATGAGCCGATTGCTCGATTAACAGGTTTGAAAGGAGTGTCATTTTGGTCCTTTATGGTGGGCGGTAATTTGCTTGCAATAGCTGTAAGTGTTATTCTTTACCCTATACTTAAGCGTATTTTTGCCCGATTGAGTATCCGTGTTTACAAGGGAGCAAAAAAATCTGTTATGGATGATAATGAAAGTAGTTGCACAGAACAAGAAGGCTTTTCACGATTACGACGTTCTGGACCGCCTCGAGGCCGGGATCGTATTGACAGGTGACGAAGTTAAATCACTGCGTGCAGGACGAGTTTCTCTTATTGGGTCTTTTGCGACAGTAAAAAAAGGTGAGCTTTTTCTGACTAATTGCACCATAACTCTTTATTCTCATGCGTATCAAAAGGATGAAGATCTGGCGACCAGAAGTCGTAAATTGCTTTTGCACAAACGGGAGTTGAACAAGATTATTGGTGATATTTCCAAAAAAGGCATCACTATTATTCCTCTTAAGATCTACTTTAATAAAAAAAATATCGCCAAAGTTGAACTTGGCATCTGTAAACACAAAAAAGCTGCAGGAAAAAAACAAGCTCTCAAGGAGCGTGATATTAAGCGTCAAACCGCTCGTGAGTTAAAGGACGTTTACAAATATCAATAACATTTTGGGATGATTTTTTGTGAAAATTATTTTGAAGTTTTTATCTGTATATATGGTTTTTACTTGTTTTTTTGCAATGCCCATGAAAAAAGGGCTCAATAGTCTTATCAAAGACTTAAGAAAGACACTCAAAACAAAAAAACGTCGGGATAAAGAAAAAAAACAAATAACTCAGGAAAATGGAAAAGAAATTGAGCTAAAAGATATGACAGGAGTAAATGGAAAATGATTGTAAGTAGGTTGTTTTTTTGTTTTCTGTTTTTTTCCTGTCCACTTAATGCGATGATTTATCCTTTTGAGATTGTCCGTGCAACTCAAAAAGAAAAAAAATCGAAAAGCCCAAAATCAATTGCTCTGAGTAAGAAAAAAGTACTAGAAAAAAAATGGCAAGAGATTGAGTTGAAGGACGTGGGGATAATTTCAAAGAAAAAATAAAGTCAAGGCCTCTTGACCGTTTGATAGTGCCAGGATAAGCTTATTAATAGATCAAATGGAGTTCAATTCATTGAAATTTTCGGGGGCGTACTGGCTTCGACGTGTTGTTGATGATTCTGAGAGCATGCCGAGCTTTAACTGAGTGCTCGTAAAACAAACGGTTAAACAATACATAACAACGAAGAAGCGTCTTTCGGCGCAATGAAGTTCGCTTAACCTAAGTGAACAACTTGTCAGTTTCGGCGTGTCCATCAGTTGAACTGACTCGTATTAATCAAGATGGAACTACCAAGCAAGGTTGTTCAGTTTAAGGAGCTTGGTTTGTATCACCTAAGCTGACTTATCTGCTTTTTGTGGTTTCTGGCATGGTAGATAAGAATAACCGGAAACTAAGCATGTAGCGCTTGGGGTTTGAAGCAATGCGGACATGGGTTCGATTCCCATCGCCTCCACCATACTTCGCTAAAGCTACCCCTCGATACGCTTCACTACGCAGGATAAACTCCTGGCACGGCCAGCTTGTTAAAGGAAATGATTTTAATTGAAACATTTTTTTTTGGCTTGCAGCTGCAGTCTGTATTAGTGAAATAAGTATGAAAGGTGCAATAAATCGAAGATTCTACATGTGGTTTTTTCCCAATAAAGTTATTAATTTTCGAAATTAATCATCATTTTTTAATTTTGTCATGATCATAAAATCCATCCGCCCTTTGCAAAAACAGTTTCAGCCGACGGTAGTCATTGCCCGTCAACAAAGAAAAACTGTCCACAAACTCATTTATTTTTTCTGTTTTCATGATTCCCAAGGCAAACTGATTTTTCAGGAGAGCTAACAGTAGCTCATCAAGGCAAGTTATCTGGTTGCTGTTGGCAAATAACAGATGAAGATAGCCAAGATTTGCAAAAAACCGCTTGCTAAGATCTGCTGGCGTGTGGTGCACAAAGGCGTGGATTTTGGGTGGTTGAGGAGACATTAGATAGAAAATCTTTTCGTTTTCTAGATAGCCTATTGTCAGGCAAGAGAACGTTGTTTTTAAGAATTCAAAGATCTGGGGTTGTTCTTCGAGCAGCTCCTTTTCTGTTTTTTGGTAGGGAAAAGGTGATCGAATCGGGTCCATAGATCCAGTTCTGATCTGATGAACCAAGCCAAAAAGGGTTCGTTTGCCAGACTGAACAGTTACTAATTGGCCAAAATTTGGAAAGTTGTCCCATTCCCAACATTGGGAGACGAATCCATGTAGCGAACTTTCAATGATCTCCGAAAATGCTTCTTTGGCCACTTTGCTCACTAGGTTCTCCTTTATCTATTTTCCCTAAAAAGCTGCTTCTGTGAATGATGGTTGGCCCAAGGCTTGAAATAGCAGCCTTATGTTTTTTGGTGCTGTATCCTTTGTGGTTTGATAGGTAATATCCCGGAAAAATTGGGTCGAAGGCCTGCATAAGTCGATCTCGAGTCACTTTTGCAACAATTGAGGCGGCAGCTATAGATGCTGATTTGGATTCACCCTTATAAAAATGGTGAATAGGGATATTTTTGTAGTTGGTATCGTTCAATTTGAGCGGCATGGCATCAATAAGAAGAGCAGATGGGCGGTATGGGCACGTTACAAGGAGCTGGAGAGCCGCTTTTTTCATTGCAATAAGTGTTGCTTGCCAAATATTGTGTCGATCAACCGTCTGGTTGCTTACTATCCCTGTGCTATACCAGCAATTTTTTATGATCCAATTGTAGGCTAGTTCCCGTTCTTTTGCGGTCATAGCCTTGGAGTCCTTTAGCCTTCTATAGGTTGATCCAATGGGTAAAATAACGGCCCCGGTCACTACAGGGCCAGCCAGGCAGCCTCTTCCAACCTCATCGATGCCACAAACGACCATTTTGCTTTTCCAGGCAGTTTTTTCATAAAAATTCTTCCTGAATTTGACTTTTTGGTTTCCAGTCGGTATTTTTTCCATTTGACATCTGTAGGTTTAAGTGTACTATTAGAATTAAGGCAGTTTTTTAACTATACAATAACTTTTATTAAAACGTAATATCGAGGAGTTGACTATGGCTTCACGTTCAACAGAATTACGTGTCAAGGAGCTTTTAAGAGAAAAAGGCTGGACCACAAAGGTGTTGGCTGAAAAGACGGGTATGTCTGAAAGTTATTTGACACATATAAAGAATGGAACCAGGCGCTGGAATGAGGATTCTTTGAGAAAGTTGGCCAATGCTTTTGAGTTGAGCCCAATCGATCTTTTTGCTCAACGTCGCCAACGTACCGATGATATTGATAGCAATGTAAGCATGCCGGAAAAATCGGATGTTGAGTTGAAGGTACAGGTTGTTCCTGTTGTAGGAGAGATTCCATCAAATCCATCTCCATACAATAACCAGTTGATGCAGGTTACAACCGGTCACAAGGATGAGTTTATTCCTACGCTAAATACAAGTGATGCTGCAATGTTTGCGTTGCGTGTTGAGAGCAACGGAATGGCACCAACCTTTGTAAAAGGAGACTTTCTGATTGTATCCCCAGAAGTGTGGACTCGTTCAGGAGACATCGCCGCTGTAGAGTACGGAAACGACACTCCAGTAAAAGCGATCATGCAAGTGACCTATACAGAAGATTTTATTGTGCTTGAAAGTGTAAACCACAAGCAGCCACCAATAGCATTGGTGCGCGGAAAAGATCACTTCAGGATTATTGGTCGAGTAGTAAGTCGTCTGCAAAAATTTGTTTTGACAACTTAAGTTCGATTTAAGCGCAAAATAAGCGGTTTAAAGTACCAGAAAGGCTAGTAGTTTCTAGTTTTTCTGGTACTTTTGGTATGTAGGGGTATGGTTATTGTGCCTCTGTTGCTAAATAAGGCGGGCGGTCCGCTTTATAGTGTTATTGCACTTCCATTTAGCTTAAGGAGCTTTTTTATGTATCGTTATGAGATTTTGATTCTCACGATTCCGGAGATTACGAAAGATGAAGCTTCCACGCTAGAATTTCAGATCGATAAATTGATCAAAAAGATTAAAGGATCGATAATCTCATTCGAGCGTTGGGGTAAGTATAGACTGGCGTATCCAGTCAGAAAAAACGATTATGGGGTTTACTTCCTTGTTCGTTTTGAAGTTGAAGACAAGCAGTCGATTGTTAAAGATCTTAATACTCTTTTCGCCGTGAAATTCAGTGACATTGTGATGCGAAAGTTGATTTCTAAGCTTGACGCAAACCAGTCGCTTGAATATCAAAAACCTCCTTCATTGGAAGATACGCCAAAGCGTCACATCAGCTCATTTCTTGAAGAGAAAGGCCTATTGAGAGGAAACAGGAAAAAAACTGATGTAGATCAAAATTCTCAGGATGAAGCAGCCCAAGAGGAAAAGGTTGTTGTAGACGAAGTTGTAGTTGAAAAAGAATCTGAGTCTGCGGATCAAGAAGGTGAGCCTGTCATTGAAGAGGCTTCGGTGAAGGTTGTCGAGGTTGAGGAACCTGAAGAATCTGGGTCTGAAACAGAGAAAGAGGTATAACGATGGGAAAAAATAAAAAAATTAAACTCAAAATGAGCTTGCGTCTTCTTAAGAAAAAATTCAGAAGACAGGGTTCTCGTGCAGTTAAACATTGTCGCTTTTGTGGAAGTGCTGAGCAAGAGGAAGCGATGGACTATAAAAATGTTCCGTTTTTGCGCGGTTTCTTGACCGAAAGAGGCAAAATTCTTCCATCAAGGATCTCTGGAAATTGCTGCTTGCATCAGCGTGAACTTGCAAAAATTATTAAAAAAGCACGCATGATGGCTTTGTTGCCGTACTGTTCTCCTCGTTTCTAATTATTTTCATGTATTAAAAAGGGATCTCATGTTTGTGATGATATGAGATCCCTTCGTGTTATGTATGCAAAAATATAAAATCATAGTCGCTTACGATGGTACCGATTATTTTGGTTGGCAGCAGCAAAAAGATGTTCCAACGGTAGCAAATACTTTGCAAAATCATTTTTATCGTGTATTTGGTAAAAAAATATCTTTACTTGGTGCTTCCCGCACTGACGCGGGTGTTCATGCTCTTGGCCAGATAGGTCAGTTTTCTGTTGATATGAACATTGACTCAAAGAGTATGCTTTATGCTTGGAGTAATGTTTTGCCGTCAGATATTGTTATCAAAAAATTAGAGCCGGTTGATAATGATTTTTACATTCATGGAGTGGTTCGGAATAAAACGTACCATTACAACTTTTTTTTAGAAAATCCATCACCTATTGAGCAGCGATTTGGTTGGTACTTTCGGTATCCCGTTTCGATTAAAAAATTACAAGATTCTTTACAGGTGTTTGTTGGTACACACGATTTTCGTTCATTTTGTACTGGAGACGAGCGAGAGGATACTGTTCGAACGATAACTTCGGTATCAGTTGCGTACGATGGACAACTTAATGCACATAAAATAGTAATACAAGGACCAAAATTTTTGCGATACATGATTCGTAGAATGGTTGGCGCTGCGCTGGAAGTTGCCTCTCGCCCTTATCTTTCATCTTTAGATCTTTATGAGGCGCTTGAAAAAAAAGATCCACAACAAACATTACCCAAGGCTCCAGCTAAGGGTCTTGTGCT
>Ga0180432_10001528_pt1 | contig 36416 bp, 26 predicted proteins | sample SS_ome_10_FD_132414 | JGI IMG/M metagenome (GOLD analysis project Ga0180432, IMG submission 132414) | Hypersaline lake sediment archaeal communities from the Salton Sea, California, USA - SS_1_MS_2 metaG | ecosystem: Environmental > Aquatic > Non-marine Saline and Alkaline > Hypersaline >... | reverse complement strand
GTTTATAGTCATTCCCGCCGGCGATGTGTTCAGTGAATAAGTCGGGTCGGGAATACCTGTGGCATCGACATCGTAGCTGTAAGCCTGATTTACATTGGCATCGGTTACCGGCGTTGAGGTAATCACCGGAGGAATGCCGGATAAGACGAAATTGGCCTGTACGGCATAGTCTGCGTCCATAAGAATGGTCGTAATCGCTGAGCATGGGTCTGCCACCTTGCCGGCGGTTACACCGCTGCCTGTCCAGTTGACAAAGTTGTAACTTGGGTCTGCAGTTGCAGCGATATTCGCATCGATGCCGTGGTCATACGGGTAAGCGCCTTCGCCGGGGTTGGTTACTGAGCCGCCCGCCGACGAGGAGGTCGTTAGTGTCCGCTGGGGTGGTGCAAGCGACTCAAAGTTTGCTACAATTGTATAGTCTGCGTCCATCAGAATGGTCGTAATCGCTGAACATGGGTCTGCCACCTTGCCGGCTGTTACACCGCTTCCGGTCCATTCGTCAAATTCATAATTCGGGTCTGCAGTTGCAGCGATATTCGCATCGATGCCGTGATCATACGGGTAAGAGCCCTCGCCGGGGTTGGTTACAGAGCCGCCCGCCGTCGAAGAACTCGTCAATGTATGCTGGACAACGGGCACTGTCTTTGTTATTTCAACATCGTCAACCCATGCAAATTCTTTCTTATCGTCGGGAGTTGCATTAAAGCGTATCTGGAAATTGGGGTCGAAGTATTGGCTGTCTGTTATGGTGTCGGTATAGACAAACCATGTACCATCAGCGCCAGCAGTATCAAGGTCGGTGATAAGATTATAGCTTGTTCCATCATAATAATAGAGCAGCAAATCCCCTGCGTCTATGTCATTATCCTTCATAAGCCAGAAACGTATATAGATTGCGCTGGCATCGCTGGTATCTAAAGAATTACAGGTAAAGTCACCGAAGTTTGTCTGGTCTGCCCCTGCTGAGGCCGCGCCGCTGTGATAAGTGCCGGTGTCGTTGAGCCAGGCAGCGGGACTACCCCAGTTGGCGTCCCAGGTTGTGCCTTCGAAACCGTCATCAAGCAGGACAGTCCCGGGAAGCGGTGCCATAGCATCGAGCAGGCCGTCAATATAATCCCATCTGTCCTGGATGAAAGTCCTGATATCGCCAAAATCTTCTGTTACTGCGGTGTCCTCCGGAAAAGGCTCAAGAGCAACATCTGCGGAAATTGCCGTTTCTATTTTATCTATGAGCGCATTAATATCTGCTACTGTCAAAGAGTTGTCGAGCAGGTTCCTATAAGTACTATAATATTCGGCTTGGTATACGTCATAACCATAAGGTGTTCCTGATTCATCCTGTTCAAGAATCAGGCCCTCCATAAAATGTCCGCCCTGGGCATGAGTGATGGACATGTCAAAGTCCGAATCTTTCATTGTCGTATCCATGTCCCATGGGAAATAGAGCCTCGGTTCTTTATAGTTCGGGTCCATAATACACGGGTCGCTTGGGTGCGTAGCCCAATCATAGTACCAGTAATTACCTCCCTTGTTAACAAAACCGTCGGCATTGGCAACAAAGTTTTCAACTGCCGCAAATTTTATAAGCTGGTCCATATCAACCCGCTGCGGTGTCTGCGTTAGCCAGTCGCCCGGAGTGGGGTCTTCTGGTATAGCAGGATGGTCGAACGGATACCAACTGAATTCGAACGGGTTGGTCTCAGCCTCTCGTGTTTTTTGTACTTCGCCAGCATATTCGGTCATTTTATATAGAAATCCGTAATCGTGGCTGTTTGGCAGGTGGTCTTCGAGATACTCCTTATCGACCTGCTCAACGTTGCTATACAGCCCCATGTAGTCGAAGCTTGCCCCATAGTCGGTACTTATGTACACCTTTACCCAGGCGCAGCGGCCCGAAATAACCCCTGCGGCGTTATAAATATTCCAGCTTAATCCCTCGGTAATCAGGGCATTGTCAGTGCCGCATTCAAGGGACAGTTTCTTTTTGCCGGCAAATCTCTGGCCCGCCGGAGTAAAGCCGGGGCGGGAGATATCAACCTTTAAGGAAAATTTCTGAGGGTCAACCTCATTGGGCGCAGCAAGATCACTCTTTCGACGAAGAGCAACACTGATAAACGGCCCGGAGTTGCTGTCCGAAAGATATGCCAGCCAATATTCATGCTCTCCGGTGCAGGGGTCTGGGAAGACCGACCCGGTAACTTTATCATCCGAAGAAAAAGCCATAGTATTAAAGTCGTTCGGCTCATCCATCACTAAGTAAAGCGATTGAACTATATTGACGTCGAAAATATTGTTAGCGTCCATTACGGCCTGTGTCGTGTTAACACCAAAGACACAAACCATCAGCCCGATGACTACTACCATCATTTCTTTTGTTAATAACTGCTTCATCACACCTAACCTCCAAACACTTTGGTATAAGACATTTTTTCCGGCTGTATATAATGCCTCAAAGCACTTAACAGCCTTTTAATCCATAAATATTTCTATAATTGCTTTTCATAATTATTCGAGTTCAAATACCGCATCCTGTCAGCCACTGCTTGGCAAATACATCAAGGTCCAGGAAATTGACGAGATTATCAGCAGGAGTGCTAATGTCTGCTGAGGGCGCACCCGGCGCCTGCCTCCATTGAGAACCAAATATCATAAAATCCTTGAGGTCCACGTCTTCATCATTGTCTAAGTCCCCCGGCACTATAGCCGTTATAGACAGCAAAGCAGGATAGACCGAAGAATTCGGGTCGCCGTTGGAATCAGTGTGTCCGACTTTCAAGCCCTGTGGCGTGCTTGCCGCAAACCCGGCAGCGGCGGCAGGGGCGATGTTGACATCAACACTTCCGGCGCCAATGGCCTCCAGCGTGATGCGATAGAGGCCGGCAGGGCTGGTAACTCCTCCTGTGAAACTCGTCGTATATCCATTGACAAGCTCCACACCTAGGTCGCCGTTCGTCCCCTGTAGCAGCTGTAATGACGTCCGGGTAGTACTAAAAGAACCTAATGGCTCAATTAAGGTAACTTTCACGACGTTGGGAGAATTAACCTCTATGTCGTGGACGTACTGCATAATACCGTTCTCCTCGCCGCTGGTGGTGTTGGCCCCGGCAATAACTTGGCCGTTGACTGTAATTTCGACTATGTCGCCGACAAGCAGCGTCGTAAGAGTACGCCCGCTGGGGATATTGACCGAGGTCGTCACATTGCAATCAACGCTGTTGTTATCGTTAAGATACACGCCGCTGGTAGCCGGTGTGGTACTGTCATACTGGATGCCTACGATTTGGCCGTTACTATCATCCTGGAAATTCAGTGTCCACTGCAGGTCGCTGGCTTCGATGCCGTTATCGCCGGTGGCATCGACGTCCCACGGTTTGGTCTGGCTGGCGGGGTCATTCGAATCGCCCTCAGGCGCATCGTAAAAGCTGTTGCTGAATATCCAGTCGTCGTCACCAAAGACAGATGAAATCTTATTGATATCATTAACATCGCAAACACCGTCACGGTCGCAGTCGCCGGGGATAAAGGGGATCGCGAGGGGATTTATTTGGCCGGCTAATATTTCATACGTATTTGAAGTTGAGAAATTATAATCCGGAACATTTGTGTCGTTCAGCCACAACGGCACATGGCTTTCATATGGTTGAACGGTATTGGGTTCCGTATTAGGGTCATTGTCATAAAAGAAATGTCTCGGCAGATTCAGCGTATTCACACTACTACCTCGTATCCATTGTTCCGTAGCGGTATCCTGCCAATTGTTACCGTTTGTCATCTCGCCGGTGGCGCCGCACGACGGTGCCCATCCATTGCCTTTGGTACGATAGTCTACTCGAGAAAGGGCATCCGGATTGAAGTTAGCGGGGTCATCAAGAGCGTGGACATGGCGACGGGGCAAACTCGGACAACTGCTGTCCTCATCGACATGCCTGCCGTCTGTATCATATTCCCAGCCATTCTTATCCTCATAGCTGACCTCGTCAACGATCTCGAGGTCATCTGTCAAATCACCAACGGTGCTAAGCCCTGTCATTTCGAGTGTATAACCCCCCATTCCGTTGGAGTCACCTCTGTCCAAATTCCCATCTCCGAATTGGTCGTTTACTTCTTCGACCCAGAGTAGTTCTGCATCATGCGCTATTTCTTTACCCCAAAGCAGTCCCGCCGGATTGCTGGGGTCGGCTTCGGTTTGGCCGGGACGATTGCGAATCAACATAATAGTAAACGAGCCGTCGTTACCAATCTTACCTGTAATGTCTAAGCCGCCATTCCAAAGTGTATTCCGGTTCACCCAATGAGAGTCGTCTAAGAGCCCAGGGTATCGCAATGGGCTTGGATCCTTTATCAAAAGTGCCAGAATACCATTGTCGCCGAGTCTGAGTCCGTCCAGACTGAAAAACTCGTCGATCTCAGGTGCTGGGTCCGGAATCGGTGGAATACTTTCATAGGGATAATACTTCCTCTCGGTGCCATTTAGAACCGCTATCGCATAACCATCCAGTTTTCTACCAGGTGTCCCAAGCAATTCAATAAACTCATGGGTCCCATCGTTCTCGGATGGATTTATAAACACCTCGTTAATAAACACCGTTGCCTGAGCGCCTGGTATGAGAATCATCATTCCCACAATTGCCACCATTTGTCTTATTATCAATGCTCTTTTTATTTTCACCTCTCCTGGTTGCGGATAAGCACGTTTTCCCCCCCTTGCGCCCGGTGCGCAAAACCGGTTCTGCCTGTCCTTGTGTTGAAATAGACAGATTGATTCTCGAACAATCTTGTCACCCTTTTCCTCCGTGAATGTCAAACAGGCAGCCGACAGCCAACAGTGGCTTTTACCTGCCTTATACACTAAAAGAAAAACGTCGAAATGGGAGTCCGAAACCCCACGGCCTCTTGTAGGCCGGAGTTTTATGTTTTTCCCAACAGTAAGTGGGAAAGCTCTTAAACAAAAAGCTTCTTCACCACCCATCCTACTAAAAGCACAATAATATGTAATTTTACCATATTAACGGCGCAAAAGTCAAGTAAATTATAAGAAAATCAACGAATTTCAACATTAAATCCGCTTTTGTTTCATTTTTCCTTATGTTTAGCCCTATATAGCCCAACGGTTACAGGCAAAAAGGGCTTTGGCGGGCGTTGGAACAGGGCCTGAAACATCGCTATATTTAGCCCTATATAGCCCAACGGTTACAGGCAAAAAGGGCTTTGGCAGGCGTTGGAACAGGGCTTGAAACATCGCTGATGCTATTTAATCACTGTTTTGAGGATTAGCTTTATTTCTAAGATTTGTAAAAAAATTTTAAGATTTATAAAAATTAATTCTTAATGTTCCCACATTCCATCCGGAAGAACCTGAAGCACCCCGGCATCTCGGTAAAAACTCAGCATGGCTACTGTATGAGCAACCAGTGCTTCTGTGGCGGCGTTCTGAGCATCAAATAAGTCATCCTGGGCGTTAAGGACACGACGACTGCTTGCTCGGCTGTATTGAAGCAAAAGACAGGTATCTTTTAAACGCTTCCTGGCCAATTTAAGGTTTTCTAACTGCACCCTGTGACGCTCGGCCGCTTCGGTAAGGTCGCGATAGGCCTGACGTACTTCCAATGTTACCCAATCGGCCATTTCCTCGTACTCACGCTGACGCTGGCTCAAGGCTATTAAAGCTTTGCGATATATGTTTTGTTCGGCCACTCTGTCCATCGGAAATTCCCAATCGATACCAATCTCGGACTCGTCACGAAAATTTCTCAACGGATTGTTGTCACGCAAGCGTCTTAGTGGATTGAGACGACCTCGGTCAGCGGTCAAATCGTCATCTAAAGCACCTACGCCGGATAGTTCTGAAGAGCCTGAAAGTGACGTAGCATCTACACCGACGAAAAGATTCAATTCGCCACGAAGACCGTCGGTGGCAACAAGAATCTTACGCTCGGCATCAGCGATGGTGTCGCTACGGTTAGCAAGGTCCATGCGCTCAGCCAAGGCTGTTTTAATAGCCTCAGCTTCGGAAAACTCGGGCTTAGACAGCTCCACCGACCTTAAAACTTCAAGTTCATTAAAATCTAATTGAAATTCAGCATTTACTGGTAAACTCAACTGCCAAAACTTGAATTCATCCAGTGCCTGCTTGTATTCTTTTTCTGCCTGAACTAATGTATCCTTTGCCTGGAGTTTTTCCTGATTGAGGCGCTCTAACTCATAACGGGGCACACGGCCGGCTTTGGCCAGCTTTTCTATTTGCTCATGCAGTTGCTCCAGAGCTTCATAGTTATTCCGGGCGTTCTCAACAAAGTCATGTTGCAGCAAAACCCTGTAGTATTGAGTGATGACCTCAACCACGAACATTTTGCGGAACCGATTGAACAAACGAATCTGGTAAAGCGTGTTGCGTTCGGCCTGCGTGAGATTTTCCTGGACGACTTTACGGTTGCTTCCGCGAAGCAGAGGTTGTGTTACTGTTGCACTCAGGATGGAGGCCAGCCCACCACGAATGTCGCCCGTGATTACCCTAAACCAGGCGATGCCGACTTTTGTGCCAATTCTCGCACCGTTGGCAAGCAGCCGCTCAAAACCAAAGTCTGCTTCACCGCCGACTCCTTCATTGTTGCCCTCTTTGCCGTACCCTTGCCTCCCCCCGCTGAAAAACCGGGTTTCAAACTCATGCCGGGTCAATCTCAGGTCCAAAGCCGTTGTGTAAAGTAATTCTTTCTCTAATTGATATTCACGATTATAAGCGGTCGCAATCGCTACCGCCTGCGGCAGGGTAAGTATGCCGGATTCGGGTATCACCTTTTCGATTTGGATATCATCGGGCAAGGGTTCTGTGTCACTAATCTTGTAGTTGACCTTGCTGCCAAAATCGTCCTTCCATTTTCGGTCTATGATGTTATAGACCTGCTCATCGGCCTCAGCCTTATAATCATGCTGACCGCAACCGGCCAAACCAATCAAGCCGGCAAGACAGCATATAGCCAGATACAACACTTTTTTTGTAAGGACATCGTAAATCATATAGTTGGAATCCATCCCCCTTAAAACTAAAAGCTTAAGCTTTTCCATGTAAGAGCAGGCAGCTAAAAGCAAATTATAATTCGAAATTAAAAACTCTTTAATTTTAAGTTCTGCGCTAAGGTTTTATGTCTTCCCCTTCTTGTCGTTTCAGCTACAATCCTCTTATCCCTACAGTTTCACCGGGAACCAGTTTTAAGCCCGGGGGAATTTTAATCAGTATGGGTCGTCCCCACTGGGCAATATTAGGATTCTGCCACAAACGCTGTGGCATTAACTCCACGGTAGGCCCAAGATATGTCACCTGAGAACCGGCGATTTGTGCCGGCTCACTGTTCTTGATAAGCTCTACCGCCATTCTCTCACTGATCCGGCCTGACTGGTCTTGCCTGATATAAGCGACAATATCCCTGGGCTTGACCTCTGTTATAGTTAATATCGGCACACCTGGTAAAACAGCATCCCCCAGACCACTTTGAATCAGGCTGACCATGCCATCCAAAGGTGACTTTAATACCAGGACCTTACGTCTTGCCAGCAATTGTTCCATCCGCTGTTCCTGAACTTTTATTGCTTTGTGGATAACGTTAAGAGCGCTATCAACTGAGGGGCGCTGCTCCTGACGGCTGGCAAATTCATCGCTTCGCTCCCGGGTTTGTTCAAAATCCTGCTCAGCCTGGGCAAGCAGATGTTCATTTTCCTCAATCTTTTTCGCCAGTGCATTATATTGGGCCTCTGCTTTCTGAAGCTCATAAGGTGCGATAGCATCCTGGTTCAGAAGTCCCTGCACAATCTTCACTTCCAGTGCCAAATCTTCCAGCATAATCCGGTCGGTCTCAAGAAGGGCTTTCAATTCCAGAATGCGAAGTCTGGCATTCTCTATATCGACGTCGAATCGTCGTTGCGCTGTAATTTTATCTGTTGTACGTTGAGATGCCTCGGTAAGAAGATTGTCCTGAGTTGGGATTAATCCGGCCATAAGGTGCTGTATTTCGGCCAGGACAACGGCCAGTTCCTCCTGCAGATTCTCGTTATCGAGCACAGTATCAATTACAGCCACTGTGTCACCCTTGTTGACTTTACCAAACAGTTCAACAGGAAGACTTTTTAACCGGCCTGTGCAAGTGGCAGCGACCTGATGCATCTGGCTCTGCGCTATGCCTAAAACTTCAAAACGCGCGCTGCGGTAACGAAACAATACAACCACACACGCCACCACCGCCAGCCAGACCAACAGAGGCATAATATGCAGATGCAAACGACCGAATCGACAAATTTTAGTACCTTTTCTTTTCATATGTTAGCTAAACTTCTAACAACTGCTCCTGCATTGTCAGACTGACATTCTCGATACCCTCAACTTTCTCCAGTTCGGACAGCAGTTGTTCATTCTTCCTGGCATTTCGTATCATCAACTGGTAAGCGTATTCAACAGGAACACTGCCAACGCCGTGGTCCTGTGCTGAGATGAGCATGAAGTTGCTGCAAAAACGTTTAAGAATGGCAGGAAGCGGATGTTTAGGCCCAATATGGCCCGGAAGACTAAATCGCAAAAAACCATTGTGAGGCTGATGTGTGCCAAAACCGGTAAGATACAGGTATAGCGTTATCAAACTCAAAACAATAGTGCCCACTATAGCGATGGCGTAGCGCTGAGAACCGGCCGCCATGCCAACTACCAAAGCACAGAAAACAAAAACTATGTCTCTTGTATCTTTAACCACATTACGAAAACGTATGATTGCCAAAGCCCCCATCAATCCAAAAGCTGTAATAATATTGTTACCGATAACAGCCATAATTATTGCCACCACCACTGTTATCAGTATCAGCGACTGCACAAAGGTTCTTGAATAAGACAGACCGCTATGAGTAAAGTAATAAACCCATGCCAAAACCTGGCCTAATACAAAGGCTAAAAACAGCGACAAAAGCACACTCGCAGGAGTAAACATTCCCCCGGTAGACGGGAGACCATCCAGAATTTCCCAAATCTGGTTCATTGTACTACCTCGGTATTTCCGGTGCGCAAAATCCCAGTGCACTAGCTCTCTTAATTGAACGAGCATACTTCGACAGAGACTGCTTGCGCAAATCGAAATACTTGACCATTTGGCTTAACCATGGTGGATAACGACCTGTAAATTTTATCTCCAAAACCACTTTGTTTAATAGCATTTGTTGCCAGCCTGTGCCGTTAAGGCCTACATCGGCGATAGGCGTCATCTTATAGCAAAGGTTGCGGTCGAACGTGATACGCACACGCTCGTCCACAATATCTTCAAAAGCCTGCCTCTGATAGCGTGTTCGAATCACAGGGCTGCCATTTATACTGTTCATATACAACATAAACTGTTTGATAGTTTCACCATTGCTGCCATTGCCTTGGGGATTAAGGAGCCTCCGCGTGAGCAAAGGTGCCACATTACAAGGTGTAACCTCGGCCCGGCTTTTCATTATCACGGTGTTCGCCCGCCGTTTAATCTCCAAAAAGTTGGGATAATCCGGCTCGTCGGTGTAACTGCGGATACGCAGCTTGAAACGGTTTTTGTGTCCATGCAGACTTTCCCTGCAGAGCCGCAAATTGTCCGAGTCCAAATAGAGACTGACGACCGGATAGGAACCGCTTGGCTGTATCTGACAATAATGGTCCAGACGCACATATGGTTCGATGAATTGTTCGATAGCGACAGCTTTGGACTCATTGATGAGATATTTTATCTCATAGCGGCTCCAAAGACCACGGTCAGGCCCTCTACCTTTTGAAGTACTTTTCATCACAACACGCCTGCCATTTCGTAAGCACCCTCAAAATGCTCCGTCAATACAGAAAAATCTGTACAATCTCTACTCTCATCTCTGCTGGGATTACAAAGGAGAGATATTCCACCCATCCTCCAAAACCATTTCTGCGAAGAAACTCAATCACCTCTTCCTTCTGTCTGTAGCGGCTTTGGTCTTTATTTGATTGGGGACAAAGAACGCTCATACGCAGTCCCCATAGCTCCGGGGCCATTCACATTCAAAACCAGAGCCTCATCTTTCTCTTGATATTGAGCGTGAAGGAAATCCTCCAAAACTTCTATCACCGCTCCACCTGTAAACCTATATTTAAGTGTTCAGTTTACCACACTAACCGTCAAAAAGTCAATAAAATTATTGATGTTTTTTAAGGTCTTTTACATTTTTCCCAGCAGAATAACAGATAGGTAGGGAAGCTTTTAAAAAAACTTCTTCACCGCTTCTCCTGCTAAAGGAACAATAATACACGATTTTACCATATTAACGGCGCAAAAGTCAAGTAAATTATATGAAAATCGACGAATTTCAACATTAAATCCGCTTTTGTTTCATTTTTCCTTATGTTTAGCTCCGTATAGCCCAACGGTTACAGGCAAAAAGGGCTTTAGCATCTTTCTAAGGTCAATCTGAGGGCGATTGTTACCGCACCAATACCTTGTCAGATTTCAAACGTGATGTGCAGCGGATAGGCCGAAAGTCCGGGGAGACTGGTAGTTGTTCTCTTAACAAATCCTTACTTTTCTTTCAGTTGCTTTGTTGGCGCAAATCACTTAATATACCCGAACTTAGTGGTTTATTATTATGTGTGTTTTTGTGCAGTGTGGGGTATTTTCTGTTGAAAGGAGTGGATATGAAACTTGGGCGAAAGCTGAAAATGGGGATGGTTGGCGGCGGACCCGGAGCATTCATCGGTGAGGTGCACCGAAAAGCGTCACGGATGGACGGAGAAATCGAATTAGCAGCCGGTGCTTTTGATATCAATCCTCGAAAATCGAAACAAATGGGCAGAGAGCTATATCTCAACCCAAAACGTGTTTATCGTAACTATGAGGAAATGATAGAACGCGAGTTGAAGCTTCCCCCTGACCAAAGAATTGATTTCGTTTCAATCACAACCCCTAACAACTGGCATTTCCCCATCGCACATGATTTTCTTAATGCGGGCTTCCACGTAATGTGCGAAAAACCTATGACTTTTAACGTTAAAGAGGCAAAGGCATTGCAAAAACTCGTCAAAAAGTCGCGCAGGGTGTTCGCACTGATGCACAACTATACGGGTTACCCAATGGTCAAGCTGGCCCGCGATATGGCCCGTAACGGAGAGCTTGGTAAAATTCGCAAGATTGTAGTTCAGTATCCGCAGGGCTGGTTGTCGGCGCCTCTGGAGCGGACCGGCCAAAAGCAGGCCTCCTGGCGTACCGACCCCAAACAAAGCGGTGCATCCGGCTGTATCGGCGACATCGGCACCCACGCCGAAAATATGGCGGAATACATCACAGGACTGAAGATTAGGCAGGTATGTGCTGACCTGACCACCTTTGTTAAAGGACGTCGGCTGGAGGATGACGGCAACTGCCTGCTTCGGTTTAGTAATGGCGCAAGAGGGATTTTACATGCCAGCCAGATTTCCATCGGCGAAGAGAACGGTCTGACTATCTGGATTTACGGCGAAGAAAAAGCCTTCGAATGGCACCAGGAGCATCCGAATTATTTGTATGTTAAAGTTCCCGATGGCCCGGTGCAGGTTTGGCGGCGCGGTAACGATTACATAGCAGCAAAAAGTCCTGCTGCAGCCCGTGCCACCCGCTTGCCTTTTGGTCATCCCGAAGCCTTCATCGAGGCGTTCGCTAATATCTACTGCAACTTCGCCGACACCGTCCGTGCCAGAATAACCAGAACAAAACCAGATAAGCTGGCACTGGACTTTCCAAATGTTAATGATGGCCTCAGGGGAATGCTTTTTATAGATACGGTTTTAGCCAGCACGAAAAGCAAACAAAAATGGACTAAAATGAAATCCTAACAAACGAAGGAGAAGTAAAATGAGCAGAAAGGTAACACTTTTTACCGGCCAGTGGGCGGATTTGCCACTAAAAGAATTGGCTTCCAAGGCAGCCGGTTGGGGATACGATGGGTTGGAGCTGGCCTGCTGGGGTGACCATATGGATGTTGAAAAGGCTGCTGCCGATAAAAGTTATTGTCAAAAACAGTTGGATATACTGAAAAAGAACAAGCTTAAGGTTTTCGCCATCAGCCATCACCTGGCGGGGCAGTTGGTTTGCGATTTGAATAGCGACTCTCGAAGTGACGCCTTTGCTCCTGCTGATTGTGCAGGCGATGCCGAAAAAAAGCGCACCTGGGCAGTCGAGACGATGAAGAACACCGCGCGGGCAGCAAAGAACTTGGGCGTCAAAGTGGTTAATGGTTTTACCGGCTCTTCGATTTGGCATATGTTATACAGTTTCCCGCCGGTAAGCGATGAGGCGATTGAGGAAGGTTTCACTTATTTCGCCGAGATGTGGAATCCGATATTGGATGTTTTTGACGATTGCGGCGTTAAATTTGCGCTGGAAGTACATCCGACTGAAATTGCATTTGACATTATCACGGCTGAGCGAGTGCTCAAGGCCATTGGCAGACGAGAGACTTTTGGTTTCAACTTCGACCCCAGCCATTTGTACTGGCAGATGGTTGACCCGGTATGCTTTCTCAACGAGTTTTCAGACCGTATCTATCACGTTCATATGAAAGATGCGGCTTTGCAGTTGAACGGCAGAACCGGAATCCTTGCCTCGCACCTTAATTTTGGCAAACCGGGCAGAGGCTGGGACTTTCGCTCATTAGGGCATGGCGGAGTTGATTTCGAAGAGATAATCAGGGCATTAAATAAAATAGGTTATACCGGACCACTATCGGTTGAATGGGAAGACAGCGGTATGGATCGCGAGCACGGCGCCAAAGAAGCATGCGAGTTTGTTAAAAAGGTTGATTTTAAACCATCGCAGGTTGCATTTGATGCAGCTTTCGACAAATAAAACCATTTAAGTATCGGGAGATTCTGATGGTTAACAAAAGCAGTCGTCGTCAGTTTTTGAAAAGTACAGCAGGACTGGCCGCAGGAGCAATAACATTCCCATATATTATTCCCTCATCGGCACTGGGCAAAGCCGGCACCGTCGCGCCGAGCAATCGGATAACGCTGGGCTTTATCGGCACGGGCAAACAGAGCAAGCGCCTGATGAAGTCGTTCCTGAACTCGCCCGGCACTCAGGTCCTGGCCGGCTGCGACGTCGATAAACTAAAGCGCGAACGCGGACAGAAAATAGTGGAAGAATACTATTGGCAAAAAGCTGGCGGTACCTATAAGGGTTGTGAAACATACGGAGATTTTCGTGAACTACTTGCCAGGGCCGACATTGATGCAGTGGTAATTGCCACGCCGGACCACTGGCATGCCATTACGGTTATCCTCTCGGCCAAGGCCGGTAAGGACATTTACTGCGAGAAGCCACTCTCGCAGACTATCGTCGAGGCCAGGGAGATGGTCAATGCGGTCAGACATTATGGAAGGGTCTTTCAGACAGGCAGCATGCAGCGCTCGGACTGGCACTTCCGCTTGGGGTGCGAGCTGGTTCTAAACGGTTACATCGGCGAATTAAAGTATGTGACAGTAAGTGTTGGAGGCCCACCAGAGGATAAACCTTTGGCCGCAATGCCGGTACCGGATTATCTTGATTGGGATATGTGGGTAGGCCCGGCATTATGGAGACCATACAACTCGGAACTATCTCCCCACATCAGTTGGGATGACTATCCTGATTGGCGCAATAATAGTCGCTTTGGCGGCGGGGAGATGACCGACTGGGGTGCCCACCACTTTGATATCGCCCAGTGGGGCATGGGTACCGATGACAGCGGACCGGTTGAAATCATACCCCCCGACAATAAGGATTACAAGGTACTTACATATAAATACGCCAATGGTGTTACGATGACAAGAGGCTGCGAAGGGCGTGGTGTTCTCTTTACCGGCACCAAAGGCAAAGTTGAGGTGGACCGCGGACATTTGAAGACCTGGCCCGATAGTCTTAAGAATCAACAAATCGGCCCAAATGAAATACACCTGTACGAAAGCAGGAACCACTACGTTGACTGGCTTGATGCCATCCGAAAACGCACAAAACCGATTTGCGATATAGAAATCGGGTGCCGTTCGGTAACCGTCTGTCATTTAGGCAATATAGCCTACAAGCTTAACCGGCCGCTGAAATGGGACCCTAAACGTGAAGTCATTATAGGAGATTCCGAAGCCGGCCGTTTACTATCGCGGCCGATGCGCAGCCCCTGGCACTTGTAGAAATGATTATTGAAAATTGACTATCATTTATAAATTATCAATTGCGTGATGCGAAATATAAGTTAGTGGGTTTATATTATTATGAAGAAAAGAGAAATTAATCGCCGACAGTTTCTCAGCGGTACTGCTGCGGCGCTGGGCGCATTTACCATTGTCCCTCGATATGTTTTGGGAGGAAGAGGTTATACTCCACCGAGTGAAAAGCTCAATGTTGCGGGTATTGGTATCGGTGGTGTTGGCAAAGGCAACCTTGCCAGGGTGGCCGGTCTCAAAAAGGACAAGACCGGTGAATTTAAAATTGAAGACGCCGACGGTGAAAACATCGTAGCGCTGTGCGATGTGGATGAAGAATATGCTGGTAAGGTATTTGAGCGACACCCCAGGGCAAAAAAATACCGTGATTTTCGTAAAATGCTCGAAAAACAAAAGGACATCGATGCGGTAATAATTGCCACGCCCGACCACTCACACGCAGTAATTGCAATGATGGCAATGGAAATGGGCAAGCACGTCTATCTCCAAAAACCGCTGACGCATTCGGTCTATGAAGCCCGCAGGCTTACCGAAGCGGCCCGCCGGTACAAGGTCGCTACCCAGATGGGCAACCAGGGACATTCCGGCGAGGGAATACGCCTGATAAAGGAATGGATACGGGATGGCGCAATTGGTCCGGTTCGTGAGGTTCACTGCTGGACCAACAGACCGGTAGGATGGTGGCCGCAGGGCGTCAGCAGACCAGAGGGGATGCCTCCGGTGCCGTCCACGCTGGATTGGGATTTATGGCTCGGGCCGGCGCCGTTTCGCCCTTATAACCCGATTTATCTGCCGTTCAAATGGCGAGGCAGGTGGGATTTTGGAACAGGTGTTTTGGGGGATATGGGCTGCCATATAGTGGATGTGCCTTTCTGGGCACTTGAACTGGGTTATCCGATTAGTGTCGAAGCCAGCTCGACAAACGCAATTTGTTCGGAAGATATCAAGTTGGAAAGCGCACCTTTGGCCTCTATAGTTCGTTACCGGTTTCCTGCACGTTCTGGTATGCCGGCGGTTAAGCTTAACTGGTACGACGGCGGTTTGATGCCTGCCCGGCCCAATGAACTCGAAGAGGGCCGCCGGATGGGCAATAAGGATGGCGGATGTCTCTTTATTGGGGACAAAGGCAAAATAATGTGCGGATGTTACGGTAAAAGTCCACGCCTCATCCCCGAAGCAAAGATGGAAGAATACAAAAAAAGGCTGCCGAAAAAGTCTATCGGCCGGATAGTCGGCAGTCACGAAGAGGATTGGATAAGGGCCTGCAAGGGCGGCAAAGAAGCCTGCTCAAACTTTGACTACGCAGGGCCTTTGACAGAAACAGTTTTGGTCGGGAATATTGCCATTCGTTCGGGCAAAAAACTGGATTGGGATGGAGAAAATATGAAGGTTACAAATGTGGATGAGGCCAACAAATACATTAACCGGCCATATCGAGAGGGATGGAGTCTGTGAACAAAGGCGGAAGGCTGATGTGCAGAATATGGAATTTGATTGGATGAGAGTAAAGAAATGGATAACAGGGTAAAATCTGTTTCGGTTTTATTTTTGCTGATAGTTATGTTTTTAAACTGTTGGGCACAAACCCAGCTAATACCGCTAAAGCATCATCCGACAACGGATGTTTATGATGGATGGCGCCTGGGGACACAGGCCTACACCTTTAGGAAGTTCACATTTTACGAGGCGGTGGACAAAACAGCGTCTTTGGGACTGGACTGGATAGAGGCATATCCAAAACAGAAACTAAGCAGAGAAAAACCCAACGTAACTTTCAGTCATAATATGCCGGCCGAGTTCCGCAAAGAGGTCAAACAAAAGCTCAAAGATGCAGGAATAAAGCTGGTCAATTACGGTGTGGTGTCTTTGCCAAACAATGAAGAGCAGTGCCGAAAGGTATTTGATTTTGCAAAGGATATGGGTATTGAGACTATTGTTTCCGAGCCGAAAAGCGGGGCATTTGATTTAATAGAAAAGCTGTGCGAGGAGTACAAAATAAAGGTGGCAATCCACAATCATCCTAAGCCCACACGCTACTGGAATCCGGATAATATATTGGCGGCGTGTAAAGGGCGCAGCAAGTGGCTTGGCGCCTGTGCCGATACCGGCCACTGGATGCGCTCGGGCGTCAATCCCGCCGAGGCGCTGAAAAAACTTGAAGGCCGTATCGTTAGCCTGCATCTTAAGGATTTAAACGAATTTGCAGAACGTAAGGCTCATGATGTACCCTGGGGAACAGGAAAAGGCAATATCAAGGATGTATTGGCCGAGCTTGACCGTCAAAACTTCAAAGGCGTGTTTTCTGTAGAATACGAATATCATTGGGAAAACTCTTCGCCTGAGATACACGGGTGTGTGGAATACTTTAATAGAGTGGCACACGAGTTGAAGCCGACCGGCTGGCGTGAGCTGTTGACAGAAGATTTGTCAAACTGTATATTTAAGCTGGACAGTTGGGTAATTCGGGATGGGCTGTTAACGCGCAAAGGCGGCGGCAGCATCTGGACAAAGCAAAGGTACGGAGATTTTATGCTCGATTTGGAATTTAAGGTCGCCAAAAACAGCAACAGCGGTATTTTCATTCGCACAGGAGATATCGCAAATTACGTGCAGACGGCTATTGAAGTCCAGATTCATGACAGTGCCGATGGTTCCAGGCACGGTTCCTGCGGGGCAATTTACGATTGCCTCTCACCGAGCAGAAATGTCACAAAGAAAACCGGCCGGTGGAACCGGATGACGATTGCGGCCAAACAAAACCGAATATATGTGGTGATGAACAATGAACAGATAATCGATATGAATCTGGATTTGTGGACGCAGCCGCACAAGAACCCGGATGGGACAAAAAACAAATTCAAAACAGCATATAAGGATATGCCGCGAGTAGGCCGCTTTGGGTTTCAGGACCACGGACAGGACGTTTGGTATCGAAACATAAAAATCAAAGTCTTGGAAGATTAGACTGGATAAGTAACAGCAGGTTGTAGTTTAGGAGTTTTGTTGATTATGAAAAATAAGAGCATTAATCGACGGCGGTTTCTGAAAAGGGCCGCCGGAACGGCTGTGGGGGCGATAGGGTTTCCGTATGTTATTCGGTCTTCAGCATTAGGTAAGGGCGGGACCGTCGCACCGAGCAACCGCATCGTTATGGGAGCAATAGGCGTAGGCAGCCAGGGCACAAATGATATGAAAGGCTTCCTAAGCAAAAGCGAAGTGCAAATGGCGGCTGTCTGTGACGTTGACCGCAAACATCGTGACAAGGCCAAACAAATCGTCAATACCAAATATCAAAACAATGACTGCAGGACATATCTTGATTTTAGAGATTTGATTGCTCGCGGTGATTTGGACGCAGTTTGTCTTGCTCTGCCTGACCAGTGGCACGGGATTATCGCTATTGCTGCTGTACGGGCAGGCTTGGACATTCACGGCCAAAAACCACTGGCTCGTACTATTGTCGAATGTCGGGCTATCTGCGATGCGGTCAAAAGATACGGTGTAGTCTGGCAGACCGGCAGTCAGCAGCGCTCCAGCAGAAACTTTCATTACGCCTGCGAACTGGTCCGCAACGGACGGCTGGGCAAAGTCCACAGGGTCGATGTGGGGTTGCCGACCGGCCAAAGTTGTGACCCACAACCCCTGTTGCCTGTTCCGGAGGGTCTGGACTGGAATATGTGGCTGGGTCCGGCGCCCTGGAGACCATTTTGTGATTTCGGACGGGGAAGCTGTCACTGGGATTGGAGGTGGATTATGGATTATTCCGGCGGCCAGCTTACCGACTGGGCAGGACATCACATTGACATCGCCCACTGGGGCCTCGGACTCGAATATACCGGCCCAGTCGAAATCGAAGGCAAAGGAATCTTTCCACGTGATGGACTATATAATGTCCCCATTGAGTATAAGATTAAATGCAAATATGCCAATGGTTTGGTAATGAATATTTCGAACTCAGACCATGACCGCAGTAAACCGATTTCGATGGGTGCAAAATGGTACGGTGAAAAAGGCTGGCTCCACGTTAAACGAAGCGGGATTTGGGCACAGCCCGAAAGTATATTGAAAGAAATCATCGGCCCCGATGAGATTCGCCTGTACGAAAGCCGGGACCATAAGCAGGATTTTCTGAATTGTATCAAAAGCCGTCAGAAACCTGTCGCTCCCGTTGAGGTTGCCCATCGCTCTATCAGCGTAGCTCTGTTAGGTGAAATCGCTATGCTCACCGGACGCAAACTCAAATGGGACCCACAAAACGAACAATTTATCAATGACGACGAAGCGGCCCGTTTACTGTCGCGGCCAATGCGAAGCCCGTGGCATTTATAGAAAAAAACAGGAATAAATCAAAAAAGAAAGGAAAAAACAATGAAATTGTGGATAAAATTGGTGTTTTTAACGGCATTGTTTATTTTATGTGCTGTTTTTGTGACTGAGTTACATGCGGTCTCTGATGTTGAACTTGAAAAAATAAAAAACGCTGTGCCCGCGAAAACAACTGTCAAACCAGCTAAGCCAAGAAAGCTGCTGGTTATTAATTTGTGCAAAGGCTACAAACACAGTTCAATTCCATATTGGGACAAAGCGCTGCAGATAATAGGACAAAAGACCGGTGCGTATGAAGCTGTGATAAGCGACGATATGGATATGTTCGAAGCAGAGAATCTCAACCAGTTTGACGCTGTCTGCTTCAATAACACCACCAAGCTGGAATTTGGGCCGGCTCAACGCAAGACCCTGATGACTTTTGTCAAAGGCGGCAAAGGGATTGTCGGCATCCACGCCGCCACGGACAATTTTTACACTTGGCCCGAGGCGGCCGAAATGATGGGCGGACAATTCTGCGGCCACCCCTGGAGGGCCAACGGCACCTGGGCGATTAAAATAGATGACCCCCAGCATCCCCTTACCGCGGCATTTGATGCTAAGGACTTTAAGCTAAGTGACGAGATTTATCGAACGAAGCCGCCATTATATTCTCGTGCTAAACAGCGGGTCCTTATGAGTCTCGATATGACCGATGAGAAAACCCGCACCGCCAAAGGCATTACGCCTGACGATACAGACATCGGTATCAGTTGGGTCAAAAGCTATGGAAAAGGCCGTTTGTTCTATTGCTCGCTGGGACATAATCACCATATCACCTGGAACCCGGCAATACTACAGCATTATCTCGACGGCATTCAATTTGCCCTGGGTGATTTGCCTGCTCAGACAATTCCCATTACTCAAAAAGAATTGGATGAGTTATTGGCGAAGATTGCCAAATATGATTATGGCCAAAGTCGCAGACTGCTCACCGATTTGTCCGATTTTATAAACAGTGTCTATGACAGTCCTGGGCAGCTCAAACAAATTGAAAAACAGCTTCTGACTCTTCTCAAATCGGATTCTACCCCGGCGGCAAAGCAGTTTATCTGCCGTAAGCTCAGTATCATCGGCACCGAACAGTCTATACCAACGTTAGCTGCGATGCTGACCAAATCAGATACTTCAGATATGGCCCGTTATGCCCTGGAGCGCATACCAGCCCCGGCAGTTGACAAGGCGCTGCGAACCGCTTTGACCGGTACGGACGGCAATATTAAGGCGGGCATAATCACCACCCTGGGACAGCGCCGTGATGTTAAATCCATTCCTGCTTTAAGTCGCTTGATTTACAATTCAAACTCGACAATAGCTGCCGCCGCAGTGGCGGCTTTGGGCCAAATAGCCGACACCGAGGCCGCTAAAGCATTGGTACAGGCAAAAGAAAAAACCACCGGCGAAGTGCGGCAGGAGGTTTTGGCAGCCCTGATTCAATGTGCTCAGCGGTTAAGTGTCGCAGGACAACATAAAAGGGCCTTGGATATTTATCAACAGTTGTACGCCGCAGCCGAGCCAATGCCGATTCGTGGTGCCGCACTACAGGGTATCATCAATACGGACAAGGAAAAAGCACCTACGATTATTATCGATGTTTTAAAGTCGAATGAGCCGACAATGCAGGCCGTTGCCATCCCTCTTGTCAAGGACATGGAAGGACCGCACTTCGTCAAAGCTGTAATAGCCCAACTGCCGAAACTTTCATCTGCAGCTCAGGTGCAGTTACTCTCGGCCCTGGCCGACAAAGGCGACCCAATCGCTTTGCCCGCTGTCATGGATGCAGCAAAAAGTACCGACAACTCCGTTCGTATAGCTGCTTTGGATGCTCTTGGGGAACTGGGTGATACCTCGACCGTTGGCCTGCTGGTACGGATAGCGGCGAGCACAGCCGGCAAAGAACAAAAAACCGCCAGAAATAGTCTGTATTCATTACGCGGCCCGGAGATTAATAAGGTCGTATCGTCACTGATAATAAACTCCGACCCAAAAGTTAAAGTTGAAGTGATACGCAGCATACAACAGCGCAGAATATATACTGCCACAGAGATTTTATTTAGAAATGCAAAAGCTTCGGACAGTAAAGTTCGCCTGGAATCGCTAAAAGCCTTAAAGGTGATTGCCAAACCGGAGCGTTTACCCGAGTTGGTTAAGCTTTTGGTAGAGGTACAAACTGAAGCTGAGCGCAAAGAAGCCGAAAAAATGGTTGTTGCTGTCTCCGGCAAAATTGCTGATTTGAAAACCCGGGCCAAACCGGTATTGAATGTGTTAAGCTCTATTAAAGATGTTAAGGTCAAATGTTCGCTGCTGAGTGTGCTGGGCAAAATCGGCGACAGTAATGCTCTTGGTGTGTTGAGGAGGGCATTAAAGGACGATGTTCGAGAGGTACAGACTGCGGCCATTCGCGCTCTGTCCGATTGGCCCACAGCCGAACCAATGGCTGACCTGCAGAAAATTGCACAGAGCTCCGATGACAAAACGCACCAGACTCTGGCGCTGCGGGGATTTATTCGCCTCGTTGAAGTTGTAGATGGTTCTGACAAAGAGAAAATAGAACTCTATCGCCGAGCGATGGATCTGGCATCGGAACCAGGCGAAAAGAAAATGGTATTGTCCGCCTTGACAAAGAACAAATCGTTACCTGCCCTGGAGATGGCCGCTGAATCGCTGGATGATGATGCCCTGCAGCCCGAAGCTGAAGCAGCCGTGGTTAAAATCGCTGGCTCCACATACAAAAAACACCCTAAAAAAAGCAAAAAAATCATGAAGAAGGTCCTGGAAATTACAACAGATGATTCACGCCGCAAGAGGGCACAAAGGGTGCTCGATAGGATTAAATAGTTAAAAATGTTGCAGGAAAGTGAGCAGCTAATGTTTTTAAAAAAGGAATATCGTTTGTTTATGAACAGGTGTAAATTTTTCGCCGGCCTCCTGGCATTATTTTTGCTTTTGGCTGTTTCTTCCTGTACAGTCCCCGCAGACAGCAGACCCATACAGCAGGAAAAAGAGATGATCGTCCGCAGGATGCCTTACGGCAAGAGCATTGACTCTTTTATGGGGGACTGGAAAGGCAGCGGCGAAGCTGATGACGGGGAAAAATTTGACTTTGTGGCACAGGCGATAGCACTGGGAGACGGTAAGTATCGAGTTCTTGCATTAGAGGAATTTGATACACGAAAAAAACCTATGCATGTCCTGGACGGAGTGCTGGAGGGGGACAAATTCGTCTATACGGCTGATGACGGACTCTATGACGGAGAAGGTATTCTAAGCGGCGAAACGTTTCGGGCTCACTATAAAGGACTGGTTAACGGTCGCTTCAAGATGCATCGGGTAGAGAGACTTTCGCCGACATTGGGGCAGCAACCGCCAAGGGGCGCTGTAGTGCTGTTCGATGGCAGCAACTTTGACCAGTGGAGGCATCCAAAGAAATCAGGCCCGGTAAAATGGAAACTTATCACCGGCGCGATGGAAGTCGAACCGGGCGCCGGCTCGATTATAACCAAAAAGGAATTTGCCGACATCAAACTGCATCTGGAATTTCGCACACCCTTTATGCCGAAGGCACGCGGACAAAAACGCGGCAACAGCGGTGTATATCTGATGGGACGATACGAAGTGCAGATACTCGACAGCTATGGTCTTGAAGGCGCTGACAACGAGTGCGGCGGAATTTATAAAGTCGCGGCGCCACGTGTAAATATGTGCGCTGTCCCGATGCAGTGGCAGAGTTATGATATTATTTTTCACTCGGCGCGTTTCGACAGTGCCGGCACGAAAATCAAGAACGCCCGCTTGACAGTATTACACAACGGGGTTAAAATACATGATAATACCGAATTGCCGAGACCGACAACCGCGGCCCTGGGTAAAAATGAGAGCGGAACCGGCCCAGTGTTTTTGCAGGCCCACGGCAATCGTGTGCAGTACCGAAACATCTGGCTTCAGGAACTGCCGCAATAATCTCAGGTTGTATTTGTTAAGTCTCTGTTTTTGACAGGAGCAAAGATGAGTAATAAAAAACAAATAGACAGACGCAGCTTTATTCGCTCTACCGCTGCAATAGGAGCAGGGCTTGTTTTGGCGCCGAAATCTTTTGCTCAGACAAAAGATTCCAAGCCGGATGATTTGAATGTTGCCCTCATCGGAGCAGGTACTCAGGGAAGAATTCTTCTTAAAGACAGCCTGAAGATTCCAGGCGTTCGATTCAAGGCGGTATGCGACATCTGGTCTTTTAGCCGGCGATATGCCGGCGGACGCCTCAAGGCATACAAGCATCAGGCCAACGTTTATACTGATTACCGGGATATGCTGGAAAAGGAAAAAGACCTCGACGCCGCAATCATTGCCACGCCCGACTGGGTACATTCAGAGCATACTGTCGCTTGCCTCAAGGCAGGCCTGCACGTCTATTGTGAAAAAGAAATGTCCAGTATCATTGACGGCGCCCGTCAGATGGTTCTGGCTGCAAGGCAGACCGGAAAGTTACTCCAGATAGGGCATCAGCGGCGGAGCAACCCCGTCTATCGATACGCACTCGAACTTATCGACAAGGATGGAATTTGCGGGCGGCTGACTAACTGCTACGGCCAGTGGAACCGCGCCGTCCAGGCCAGGTTGGAGTGGCCTAAGAAGTACGAGATTCCGCTCGATACCCTCAAAAAATATGGTTATGACACGATGGACCATTTTCGCAATTGGCGGTGGTATCGAAAATTCTCCGCAGGGCCGATAGCCGACCTCGGAAGTCACCAGATTGACATCTTCAGTTGGTTCTTACATACAGACCCGGCCTCTGTCACCGCTGTCGGAGGCGCCGATTACTACGAGGACCGGCAGTGGTATGAAGATGTTATGGCGATTTACGAGTACCTTTACAAATATAAGGGCAAAGCCGGCTCAGTAAGGGCATTTTATCAGGTTCTCAACACTAATGGCTTCGGAAGTTATTTCGAGCGTTTCAGCGGTGATAAGGGAACGCTGACGATTTCCGAAAATAAGAAAAAGTGCTATTATGTTCCCGAACCGGCAACTGAAGTGCCCCAGTGGATGGCTGCTGTTGAGCGCATCGAACGCAGCGGACATCAGGTTGTGCCTTTGGTCAAGGCACTTGCGAAAACAAGTCCGGCTGCCGCAAAGGCAATGACTTTGTTCGAACAAAAAAACATTCATCAGTGGCATCTGGAGAATTTCTTCGAGGCCGTCCGTGCCCGAGATAAGAGTAAACTAACCTGCCCGCCCGAAGTTGCCTATCCGACGGCTGTATCGGTGCTAAAGGTTATCCCGACAGTCGAATCCGAATGCAAATTACATTTTAAACCCGAGGATTACAAAGTTTAGCGAAAGTAGTACTGCTCGCGAGACTGTGAATAATGGCTATGGCATGTAGTAAAGTAAGTTGCACACGTGAAAATCTTATTCAGCCCGTCAAAGAAGGTATTGGACCACAGAATCCGATACTTTGTCAGTCCCTCGGTATCTGCTCGGCGCTGGCAGTAACCGGCTATGTGTCTACAACGTTGGTAATGGGTGCCGCACTGCTTTTCGTCGCATCACTAAGTACGTTATCGGTTTCACTTTTGCGCAACGTCACGCCGCACCGCGTCCGTCTGATTGTACAAATGCTGGTTATTTCTACGCTTGTGATTCTGGTACATCTGTTTCTGCGGGCCTGGTGGTTCGATATGAGCAAGGCGTTGGGGCCCTATGTTGGCCTGATTATCACAAACTGCCTCATACTTGGCCGTTGCGAAGGTTATGCAATGCGGAACGGCCCGGTTATGTCATTTCTCGACGGTCTTGGAAGTGCCGCCGGCTATGCCCTGGTTCTGTTGGCAATTTCCATAATTCGCGAGCCGCTCGGAAACGGCACCTTTCTCGGATACAATGTTATGGGCCAGAGCTTTCTGCCTGTCAGGCTTATTGGGGCCGCGCCGGGAGCGTTTCTTGCGATGGGGATTGTCGTTTGGGTTGTTAGTGCTGTTTGGCCTGGGCTGCATGCCGCAGAACATCCGGAGGCACATTGACTATGCCCGATTTTTCCATCACCGGTGTAGCTGTCATTTTTCTGGCAGCAATTCTCACCAATAACATACTTCTCTCGAAGTTTCTCGGGATGTGCTCCTTCATTGCGATTTCCCGGAATTTGCGCACCGCATTTGGTATGGGTATATCGGTAACGTTTGTAACATTCTGTACAGCCGTGCTAAATTACGGCATCTATTATGGTGTGCTGGTCAGGGACGCGCCGCTTTGTGCTGTTGACCTGACATACCTTACGTTTCTCGTTCTCATTATGGTTATCGCTGGCTTCGTGCAGCTCGTGGAGATGGTTATCGAACGGTTCAGCCCGCTGCTTTATTACAACCTCGGTATTTTCCTGCCGCTTATCACCGTCAATTGTGCCATCCTTGGCGTGAACCTGTTAATGATAGACCCTGACCGTCATTTTGGTCTGGTGCAGACGGCTGCTTATGCACTTGGCTCCGGCTTGGGTTGGCTGCTTTCGATATGCCTGATGGCCGGCCTCCGCCGGCGCCTTGAGCACGCAGATATTCCCAGGCCTTTACAGGGCCTCGGTATCATTTTGATTATTACCGGCCTGATGGCTATGGCATTTATGGGATTTGCCGGCGTTGCGGACCTGTAACACCAAAGCAATTATGACATATATTTATGCAATACTGGTTTTGTCGTTACTTGGCGGCTCATTGTCGGTTTTACTGCTGATTGCCGACAGGTTTCTGGCCGATTACGGGCCTTGCCGGATTACCGTCAATGAACGGGAGCCATTCATCGTCGATGGCGGTTGTACTCTTTTGAATGCGCTGTATGAGCAGCGAATTTTCATTCCCTCGGCCTGCGGCGGGCAGGGCACGTGCGGTTTTTGCAAGGTGGATGTATTAGATGGCGGCGGACCTGTTCTGCCGACCGAGCTGCCGTTTCTTAGCAAAGCCGAAATCGCCGCCGATACTCGCCTGGCCTGCCAGGTCAAAGTCAAGCAGGCTCTTGTCCTTCGTATCCACCCGGATTACTTTAATATCCAGCAGTTTCGCGCTGTTGTTACTGCCGCAAAGATGCTTACACCTGATACGCGGGAAATTCTCCTCGAGCTAATCGAACCACAGGAGATTGTTTTTCACCCCAGCCAGTATATTCAGGTAGAGGTGCCATCGACAGATGAGCTGACCGTCCGGGCCTACTCTATCAGTTCACCGCCCGGCAGGAAAATTGAAATCGAACTCGTAGTCCGCCTTATCCCCGGCGGGCTCGGCTCAACATATCTGCACAGTGTCGAGATTGACCAGGAGCTTACGTTTACCGGCCCATATGGCGAGTTTGTTTTGGACGACGATGTCGAAACAGAGCTGATTTGTGTTGCCGGCGGCTGCGGCATAGCACCGATGCGCTCGCTCATTCGCCACATTTATGAAGTGTCACCCCATCGCAAATGCCGATTGTTCTTTGGTGTCCGTAAGATAGAGGATGTGATGTATATGGAGGAATTTCAGCAGCTCGCCAGTCAGATGCCGAATTTCCAAATGCATTACGCCCTCTCTGAGCCGAAACATTCGCCACAGTGGAAGGGTGAAACGGGCTTTATCCATCAGAGCGTAGCGAAACATCTCGAAGCAGGCGGCAGGCGGCAGGTGTTTTTGTGCGGCCCGCCGCTGATGATAGAGGCCACGTTGAAAGTACTTGATAAAAAAGAAATTTCCAGAGACCAAATCTTTTACGACGAATTCTGAGATAGTATGGATATGATATTAGCGACATTAAAACGTTTGGCCATCGCTGATGGTATTAGAGAGGTGCCTGTGCCATACTTGCCGAGCGGCCGGGACATTCAACGCTATTTGCTCGCCTCTTTGTTCGCCGCTCTGCCGTCTTTGGTACTTGCAGTATATTATTTCGGACAGCGTATTCTCGCTATGGTTGCCGTAGCTTTTTCAGCTATGGCGGCTGTGGAAATTGCCTTTGGTTTGATTCGCAGAAAAACCATCGGCGGCGGGGCACTGGTCTTTGCAGTTCTTTTGGTCTTAATCCTGCCCCCGCAAATTCCGCTCTGGATGGTTGCTGTCGGCGCTGCCTTCGGGGTTTTCTTCGGCAAGGAAATCTTTGGCGGAACCGGCCATCATGTTTTTTGTCCCATATTGGTGGCAAAGGGCTTTTTGATGTTTAGTTATCCTCAAATCGTCAAGGGAAGCTATTTTGCCTCGATGTTTGATTTCAATCCGCCTGATGCATGGCTCATTTGCTCGGCTGTAATATTACTCGGGGCCGTAGCGACGATAATTGCCCGACCGGCAAACTGGCTTGTTTTGGCCGGCATTTTTGTAGCTGGTACTTCTTTGGGCCTGAACCTTGATATCGCAGGGCGTCTGCCGTTTGATACACCCCTGCAAATGATGGCCGTTGATGGTTTCCTCTACGGTGCATGTTTCCTGGCTTGTGATCCGGCCTGCTCTCCAAATACCAAGACCGGCAAATGGCTTTATGGCCTCTTAATCGGTTCAGTGGCTGTAGTGATGCGGTGCTTCTCCAACTATAGCGAGGGGATGATGTCGGCTATTTTGATTGGCAATCTCTTTGCACCAACCATTGACGCACTCTCGCGGTTAAATAATAGTAAAAGGAACGAGCGTGAAGAAGGGTAAATTATATACAGTTTGCTTCACAGTTGCTTTGAGTTGCTTTTGTGCGACTGTCCTTACCTTTGCAAATACCCATTGGGAAAAACGTATCGCCGCAAACGAGGACTTTGACAGGATTCGCTCTGTTGTAGTGGCGTTGGGGCTGGGGGATGAAACTTTGAATCGCAGCCAAATCGTTGATACTTACAACCGGGCCGTCACCATCGCAAAAGTGGGCCAGATGGAAGTTTACGAAGGCCGTCGCAACGGCAAACTCATCGGTTATGCTCTGGAGGTAATCGGCCGCGGCAAATACGGCCTGATTAAGGGTATATTGGCAATCGCACCTGCCGGCAAAAAAATTCTGGCACTGCGGATTTATCAACAAAATGAAACGCCCGGCCTGGGCGGACTGATTGCATCGCCGCAGTGGCTGAGCCAGTTCTCCAACAGGCCGCTTATGACAAAAGGTATGACCGGCCTGGTCGTAAGTTCAACTGAAAAAGGCCCAAACGTGGTTCAGGGCATTACCGGCGCATCCAAAACCACTTATTCGGTCATCAAAATCATAAACAAGACCATTGCACAGTTTCTTGCGGGTGGAATTGCGCTGGATGAGCTTGACCTTGGCATTGAACCTGACGCCGTAACACGCGCTACACCCGGTTATCCGAGGCATCTGGCCAGCCCCCCGCACCTGCGCGAAGAAATCCAGCGCCCGCCGTTTATGGTCCCGCCCGGGCTGACCAACCTGGCATTGGGAAAACCTGTAACATCCAGTATGGAAGATGAGCCTATTATTGGTGAGCTGGAACAAATTACCGACGGCAGCAAAAAGAGCGATGAATTTGACTACGTAGAGCTGGAACCGGGGCCGCAGTGGGTCCAGATTGACTTGGGCACAGTGCACACAATCTATGCCGTTGTTATCTGGCACTATTACAAAAACCCCGTTATATACAATGATGTGATAGTTCAGCTTGCAGACGATGCCGGCTTCACTGAGAACGTCAGGACCCTTTTTAACAACGACCACGACAACTCTGCCGGCCTGGGCGAGGGCAGTGATAAAGCGTATTATGCCCGCTGGTGGGGTGAGATTGTCGATGCACGTGGCGCCGACAATAACGGCACTTTGGGCCGGTACGTGCGCGTTTACACCAACGGCGGAGCCGCTGAGGAGGAAACCAGATTCGTCGAAATTGCTGTTTATGATAAATAACTTGATAAATAGGATAGCCTTAGAGACACTAACAATTGGGCATTACATTTAATTTATGAAGGAGAGAAATTATGAACAGTGAAAGCCTACCAGACTATCTGAAACTGGCCAAGCCGAACCCAATGGAGAACCGTGCCGGCTGGTATAAGAACACGGCGCCGACGTACGCAGGTATTTTCCTCTGGGTGGTGTTCTACATGGAAATCGCCAAAGGGACGCTGTCACAGGCAGGTCTGGGTTTGAGTCTTCTGGCGCTTGTAGTTGCGGCGTTGATTTGTCACTTTTTGTTCTATCTGGTACCCGGATTGTTAGGCCTTAAAACAGGGTATCCGCTGTACGTTGTGGGCTCGTCAACATACGGTATGGCCGGGGGATTTCTGGTGCCGGGTCTGCTGATGGGACTGCTCCAGTTCGGGTGGCTGGCGGTAAACATCGCGGTTTCGACGAGCTTCATACTTCAGGCTGTAGGGGCAGAGGCATCAGCGGGGACACCGGCTTTTATTGCAATCGCAGTTTTGTGGGGTCTGGCCGTGGCCTTTGTCGGCGTAAAGGGTATCCAATATGTTGCGAAGGTGGCTACTTTTCTGCCGATTGTTCCGCTGGTGATGATCATCGTGGTATTTTTCACGAACGTCGGCAGCGCAGGTCAGTACAAGCCTGCAGAAGACGGCAACGCGCTGATGGGCTTTCTGACAATGATAGCAATCGTGGTGGGCTTCTTCGCAACCGCGGGAGCAGCGGGTGTTGACTTTGGAATCGGCAATCGTAAAAAAAGCGATGTTCAACTTGGCGGGCTTGTCGGTATCGCATTGGCGATTGTCGTGGCCGGAGGTTTACCACTTATAGCCGTTGCGGGTGCGCACGGCGCCAACCCCCAGTTGGGCAGTTATACATTCGACGCGGTAATTGCTCAGCAAGGCGGTTTTCTGGCGAAATCAATGTTTGTGCTGTTTGCGATTGCCAGCTTTGCACCGGCCTGCTTTAGCTCTTTCATCGCAGCAAACAGTATAGGGACAATGTTCCCAAAAGCAAACAAGATGTTGATGGTGCTAATCGGCGCGGTTATCGCGATAATACTGGCGGTTACGGGAGTGGCGCTGAACCTCGTAGGGGTATTCTCAATCATTGGCGCATCATTCGGGCCGATATGCGGAGCGCTCGCGGCAGATTATCTTCTCAGTGGATGCAAATGGCCGGGCCCGCGAAAGGGAATTAACTGGGCAGGATACATCTCCTGGGCGGTCGGATTTGTTGTGGCGATTCTACCAATGGTTGGCGGTGAAAAATTCGGCTTCATTACACCTGCGCCGGTGATTGCGTTTGTAATAGGTTTTGTTCTTTACGCAGTATTAGCCAAATTGGGGCTTGAGCCGGAGCTGGTTTTGCTGAATCCGTCAGAAAACATGCAGACACGACAGTCAGGAGACTGACCCGGTGCAACTTTGAGCCAAAGTCCGTTCTTTACCGCTAAAGAACCGTTTTTGTAGTCTGCGCTTAGAGGCAAGGCAGGTTGCCTTGCTTTTGCGGGCGGTTGTGCTACAATTGCTCTGCGGCTGTGTTATACCTCATTGGCCAAACAGAGCAGGAAGCGTAAGCGACTGGTATCGCCGTTAAACCAGGCGCATATATTAAAGACGATTGTTATAGAACCACAAATTGGACGGTTTGAATTATTGAGGAGTATTAAGATGAATGAGAACATAAAGAATTTTCATCAGCAGACGGAAAAAATTTCTCGGCGGGGTTTCATAGGTGCCGCTGCGGCGGCGGCAGTGGCGGTTTCAACGATGGCATCGAAAACTGAAGGAAAGAGTGTCGAAAAGTCAGCGAAAAAAGGAAAGTTCAAACTCAAGTATGCTCCACATTTCGGAATGTTCAAAAATCACGCCGGCAGTGACCTTATCGACCAGCTCAAGTTTATGGCGGAGATGGGTTTTACCGCGATGGAAGATAACGGGATGATGAGGCGGCCGAAGGAAATGCAGGAAAAAATTGCGAACCAGATGAGTCGACTCGGTATGACTATGGGTGTTTTCGTTGCTTACGGTGACTTTAAAAAGAAAATCTTTGTCGCCAACAGCAAATCCATCCGCCAAATGCTCGTAAAACGAATGACCGATGCCGTGGAAGTGGCCAGGCGTGTCAATGCCAAGTGGTGCACGGTCGTGCCGGGTGCCTATAACAACGCAATGGAATGGGATTACCAGACAGCCAACGCAATTGAGAATCTCAAGGCCTGCGCCGGCGTCTGTGAGCCATCTGGGCTGGTGATGGTACTCGAGCCGCTAAACCCCTGGAAAAATCACCCGGGATTGTTCCTAAGCAAAATCCCGCAGGCGTACCAGATTTGCCGCGCGGTCGGAAGTCCTTCCTGTAAAATACTCGACGACCTTTATCATCAGCAGATTACCGAGGGCAATCTCATTCCGAATATGGATATGGCCTGGGAAGAAATTGCTTATTTCCAGATGGGTGACAACCCCGGACGAAAAGAGCCTACAACCGGAGAAATCAACTACAAAAACATCTTCAGGCATATACACAACAAAGGTTTCAAAGGTGTTCTTGGTATGGAGCATGGCAACAGCAGGCCCGGCAAAGAAGGTGAGATGGCTGTAATCGAAGCATATCGTGCTTGTGATGATTTTTAAATCAATAAAATTTTCCCAGAGGAACAGTTTATGACCAATAACAAAATATCACGAAGAGATTTTATGAAGACCTCGGCGGTGGTATCGGCCGCGGCAATGCTTTCGCCAACCCGCAATGTCTTTGCCGCAGGTTCTGACAAAATCCGCATAGGACTGATTGGTTGCGGCAGACGCGGTACCGGGGCAGCCAAAAATTGTGTCCTCTCATCAGATGGCGTTGAGCTTGTAGCGATGGGTGACCTGTTCAGAGACAAACTCGACAAATGCCTCGCCAATCTCAGCAAAACTGTGGACGATAAGGTATCAGTAACAAAAGACACCTGTTTTGTAGGCTTTGATGCCTATAAAAAAGTTATTGAATGTGATGTGGATTTGGTTCTGCTCGCAACCCCGCCGGGCTTTCGCCCGTTGCATCTAAAAGCAGCTATAGAAGCCGGCAAACACGTCTTTATGGAAAAACCGGTAGCGGTTGACCCTGTTGGCGCCCGCTCGATAATTGAATCCTCCGAACTGGCCGGGAAAAAAGGCCTTGCTATTGTTGCCGGAACACAGAGACGTCACCAGCTTCATTACATTGAAATTATCCGGCGAATTCAAAACGGGGATATCGGCCGGATTGTTGCTGCTCAATGCTACTGGATAGGCGACTACAACTACTACAAGGCTGTCGAACGCCGGCCGGACTGGTCCGACATGGAATGGCAGTGCAGAAACTGGAACTATTTCACCTGGCTTGGCGGAGACCACATTGTCGAACAGCACGTCCACAACCTGGACATAATAAAATGGGCAATGCAGGCCAATCCCGTTAAATGTATCGGTATGGGTGGAAGAGAGGTACGTACAGGCCCCGAATATGGACATATCTTTGACCACTTCGCCGTGGAGTATGAATATGAAAATGGTGTTCGCCTCTCAAGCATGTGCCGGCAAATGCAGGGTTGCACTAACAGAGTCTCAGAGAGCATAGTCGGTTCTAACGGCTCAGCGTACACAAGCGGTTCCATCGGCCGTATCACCGGACAAAATCAATTTAATTATGATGGCCCAAAGCCCAGCCCGTTTAGACAGGAGCATGCCGACCTTATAGCGAGCATTCGAAAGGGCCGGTCCCTCAACGAGGGCAGGCGTATCGCCGAGAGTACCCTGATGGCCATTATGGGTCGTATGAGTGCTTATACCGGCCGGGCGCTGAAGTGGGATTGGATGATGAACGCCTCGAAGCTGGACCTGACGCCCCCGAAATATGAATTTGGTGATTTACCTGTGCCGCCAGTAGCGGTGCCGGGACAAACAAAACTTATTTAATAACTTGTATGATATGGAGGATTTCAAAATGGCAGACAGGCTCGATGCAAAAGCTTCTAATATTTCTCGAAGAGATTTCATCAAAACATCGTCGGCGGTATCGGCAGCGGCAGTGCTTTTTCCCACCGTCAACGTTTTTGCCGCAGGTTCGGACAAAATCCGCGTAGGACTGATTGGCTGCGGCGGGCGCGGAACTGGTGCCGCAAAAAACTGTGTTACTGCAGCGCCTAACGTCGAGGTTGTGGCAATGGGCGACCTCTTCCAGGACCGTCTGGACAAATCGCTTGCTAAGCTCAGCAGGGAAGTGGATGATAAGGTATCAGTAACTAAAGACACCTGCTTTGTGGGTTTTGATGCTTACGAAAAAGTAATCGCCTGCGATGTGGATATGCTGATATTAGCGGCACCGCCGCACTTTCGTCCGAAACATCTAAAAGCCGCTGTTGAAGCGGGCAAACACATATTTATGGAAAAACCGGTAGCGGTTGACCCAGTTGGTGTTCGCTCAGTCATCGCTTCTTCAGAACTTGCCGAACAGAAAGCTCTGGCGATTGTAGCGGGAACACAGAGACGTCATCAGGAGCATTATTTAGAGGTTCTCAAGAGGGTTCACGATGGAGCTATCGGCGAGATTGTTAGCGGCCAGTGTTACTGGAACGGTGGCGGCGGAATGCTCAAGTGGGGTCCGGAGGATGACCCAAGATGGTCGCAAATGGAACGCCAGTGCAGAAGATGGTTATTTTATACATGGCTTAGCGGCGACCATATTGTTGAGCAGCACGTGCACAATATCGACATTATCAACTGGGCGATTGGAGACCACCCCGTCAAATGTATCGGCTTGGGAGGCCGACAGGTACGAACAGCCCCTGAGTACGGCAATATATTCGACCATTTTGCCGTCGAGTTTGAATACCCCAACGGCGTTCGGGTAATGAGTATGTGCAGGCAAACCAAGGGCTGCAGCAGCAGAGTGGCCGAAAGCGTCGTTGGCACCAAAGGTTCAGCGTACACAAACAGCTCCAATGGTTCTATCGAGGGACAAAATGCCTATAAATATGATGGCAAGTCTCCCAACCCCTATGAACAGGAGCACACCGACCTTATAGCCAGCATCCGAAACGGCAAACCTTTGAATGAAGGAAAGCGTATTGCCGAAAGCACGATGGCGGCGATTATGGGCCGTATGAGTGCCTATACCGGCCGAGCGCTCAAGTGGGACTGGATAATGAACGCATCCGAACTGGATATGACGCTGCCCAAATATGAGTTTGGCGATTTACCTGTAAGTCCGGTAGCCGTTCCCGGCAAAACAAAATTGGTTTAACAGTTTTTTACAGATTGCCGGCTGTCATCAATAAAATTGCCCGGGTGGTATCTAAAGAAATGTGGAATTGACAGCCGGTAATGAAATTTATAAGATAAACACCGAAAGCCCCGAAATTTTTTGTATTAAGGAATTCAAAAACAAAATGCAGACTATTCGTTTTAGTTCACGTATAAAAATTCTTGCAGCGCTGCTGTTGGCGCTTATATTTTTTGTCCAATCCTGCAAGAAAACTTCACCCCGGAGTTCACCTGATAAAGCCCAAAGCGGTAAAGATAATACTCAAACCACAACTGAGGTTCCACCGCCGAGGGGCCTGGTCCCAGTTCCAATTGAACTGCCAAACCCGATGTTTGTTGGCACCCCGCAGGATTTCAAAGTTTCTAACCTCGAAAAACCGCTGGGCAAACCTCGCCCGCCATTCCTGGCGCCGCCCGGCACAGAAAATGCCGCCTTCCTGAAAACGGTTTCCGGCACGGACGATATGCCCATCATCGGTGAGATTGAAATGATTACCGATGGTGACAAGCAGGCGACCGACGGCAGTTATGTTGAACTCGGCCCTTTTCTCCAAAGCGTAACCATTGACCTTCAGGCCAAATATGATATATACGCTGTTCTTTTATGGCACTATCACCAGCAGGCCCGCGTTTATTATGACGTAATAGTGCAGCTTGCCGATGACCCCGACTTCACCACGAATATCAGAACACTTTTCAACAATGACAGGGATAATTCTTCCGGCTTGGGTATCGGTTCTGATATGCACTACGTCGAAACCCACGAGGGCAAACTCATCGATGCAAAAGGTGCTCGGGCCCGCTATGTCCGCCTGTACAGTAACGGAAACAGCAGCAACGAATTAAACCACTATATCGAAGTGGAAGTTTTCGGCAAGCCCGCAAAATGAAATATCCCAAAAAATGCTTTGCATTCATCCTGCTTGCTGCAATTGCTGCCGTTTCGCTGCGCCTCCCGCAGCTCGATGCCCGCCCGATGCACACCGACGAAGCGGTTAATGCACTCAAGTTTGCCGAACTCCTGCAGAAGGGCAGCTATCGATATGACCCCAATGAACATCACGGCCCGACACTTAATTATCTGACTCTAATTCCCGCCCGGCTCTCCAACGCCCACAGCTTATCTGATATAAACGAAATGACCCTGCGCATTGTCCCTGTATTTTTCGCCATACTCTTGATACTGCTGCTTTTGATGCTGGCCGACGGCCTTGGACAGGCCGCCGCCGTTATTGCTGCCGTACTCACCGCCGTCTCGCCGGCCTTTGTTTTCTACTCTCGATACTATATTCACGAAATGCTTCTGGTCTGTTTCACCTTCGGCGCAATCACTTCCGGCTACCGCTATACTCGCAACAGAAACTTCAAATGGGCAATTCTGACCGGAGTGTTCTTAGGACTTATGCACACAACTAAGGAAACATCCGTCATTGCCTTTGCTTCGATGCTGTTGGCTCTTTTGCTTACTCTGTTAATGATGTGCAAAAAAGGCGCCTCCATTTCAGATACCCTCAAAAAAATAAAGCCCTCCCATCTTATTGTAACAATTGCCGCTGCGGTTATAGTATCGGTTTTGTTTTATACTTCTTTTTTCAAAAATCCTCACGGAATTTTGGATTCAGCCGCGTCCTATGCGACCTACTTCAATCGCGGCTTTGGAGATAGCCTGCACAATCATCCCTGGTATTATTATCTAAAGCTCCTCATCTATTCCGGTTTCCAGCAAGGCCCATTCTGGAGCGAAGGGCTTATCGTTTTTTTAGCAGTAGTGGGTTTCATAGCTGTGCTCACCGGAAAAGGCATTGCCGACGTCAATATTCATCTGCTCAGATTCATCGCTTTTTACACTGCTGTTATGACCGTTCTGTATTCTGCAATTCCATATAAAACTCCCTGGTGCATGCTCAGCTTTTTACACGGCCTGATTCTCCTGGCCGCCATTGGCGCGGTCGTTTTAACAAAGCTGGCGCCGAACGTTTTGCCCCGGCTGATTATCTGCTTAATGCTTATTGTCGCCGGCCTGCATCTGACTTGGCAGGCCTGCCGGGCCGCTTACACGTATTGTGCCGACCCGGCCAACCCCTATGTTTACGCCCATTCAACTTCTGATGTCGTTACCATAGCCGGGCGTCTCGAACAAATTGCCCGCATTGTGCCCGGCACCCGAAATATGCACATTCAGGTCATCTGCCCTGCGGACGACTATTGGCCGCTCCCCTGGTATTTGCGAGGTTTTGCCAACGTCGGCTACTTCAAATATGTGGACATCGACATACCGGCTGCGCCTGTAATTATTGTGTCTGCGAACCTTGAAGATACCCTCGCCGAAAAATTATACGAACTGCCGCCCGGCAAACGCAGTCTCTACGTTCCTCTTTTTGATAGGTATATGCAATTGCGCCCCGGCGTATATTTACAAACTTACATAACAAAAGACTTACAGGATACCTTTGAGCAGTATCACCCGTAGCAATCTTCCCCTTGTTATTGCTTTGAATGCGAAATCGCTGGTTATCGATGATGGATAATTGATTATTTTGATGAGAACGCTTTGCGATGCGGGTTTGAAATTGGGTTTGATTGGGTTTGAATTGGGTTTGTTTTTCTTCCAAATAGCCGTTTTTGGCGCAAAATCGGGGTAAATTGGGTTTGTTTTGCATAATTGATTCTTTTTGTGCGCTGAGGGATCT
>Ga0180432_10001527_pt1 | contig 36428 bp, 26 predicted proteins | sample SS_ome_10_FD_132414 | JGI IMG/M metagenome (GOLD analysis project Ga0180432, IMG submission 132414) | Hypersaline lake sediment archaeal communities from the Salton Sea, California, USA - SS_1_MS_2 metaG | ecosystem: Environmental > Aquatic > Non-marine Saline and Alkaline > Hypersaline >... | reverse complement strand
ATACAGATAAGGCGGTAGAGTGATGCTCTCGCCGGGGTCTAGCACCGCCGTGCTGCCCGCTTCAAGCGTATGCAGGCTCCCATCCATGCTCACGGCAATATCGGTACTGGCCAGTCCTTCAGCCTCGGTTGCGTTGTACAGTTGCACTGCTAGCTTGCCTCCGCCCCGATTGATGATGTCCTCGGTCTTGCCCCAGTGGAAGTGCAATGGCGTTACCTGGTCGACGTCGACAATCATGATCTTTTCGGCGTAGAGCTTGCCTCGCCCGGCTCCCAAGCTCTCGGGGGTACCGTTGCGAATGGTGAACAGCAGCAATCCCAGCCTATCGAAATCGCCCGATCCGAAATCGGTGATATCCCAGCCCAACTGTCGGTCAACGATCTCGCGTACTTCTGCTCCCTTGCCGGCCCAATCCTGTGGCGTCCAGTAGGCGAACCGCGGCAGGTTGAACTCACGCTGTTTGAGGAAGGCGTCGCCGTCCCGTATGATCGCATTGATCTCTGATCGCTTCATGATGGTGCAACCCCTTGAGCCCTTCGAACTCGAGTGCCTATCTGTGTTTCGTTGCTCTCCGGATTGGACCGCGCTGAGTGATCCGCACTTTCCCGCCGATTGTATCACTACTGCTTCTGCATTTCAAGCGCTACCAGCACAACCCCGGTCTTCCCTGAATGCTGAACGAGCATGGGAATCGGGTGTAGTCATCAGCTGTGACGCTGTCTCTGCAGATGACGGTCTGATCCATGTGCTCTGCCGGGCTGTCCCCAAGGGCTACACTGGAAGCCCCGATGGGAAGAGCTACGAGAACTACATCTCGAGCATAGGGTATCCCACCAGAACGGGATCCTCTTCACACGTGTCGATTTGCAGGCGCTAGAGCCGACATACAAGTACGACTGGTTCGGCTGCGGGGACCCTCGGGTCACCAGGCTGGAGATCGAAGGTGGTCTACGACGGAGACAGCTTGAACGAGCAGAACACTCGCCTTCGTCTCGCACACCCGTTGGGATCGGGAATGGTATCAACCCTTCGAGGAGTACCGGGTCCGCCTGAGGCAACTGACCGATCGACTGCTGGACTCGATGGAAGGGGATTCGGGCTTCGAGTACTTCACGTTCGATGGTCAGACGATCATTCTGAAAGAGTACCCGGCGATTCGGCCTGAACGCGGAGGGGCAGTTCCTCGTGGTCACTCGAGAGATGGATCTGCCCACGGAGACGGAGGAGTGGCGAGAGCAACCCTCGGGAACGGAACATGCGCGGACGTTCGTGGACGAGAGCGATGGGACAGAGGGCCATTGGTGGGCAATCGGGGGCTTTCGGAGTATGAGGTGATGCGTGGTGAAGGAGGGGCGACCACAGCGCTGATGCCGCTACGCTGCGTGGGTTGCCTGTCGCAGGCAAACCCGTATAATGGACCGGGTCGTGCACGATCGGGCCTATCCAGCCCGGGGGGCCTGATGCACAGGGCGGCATGCGCTTGAGCACGCGCTGGTTCGTCACGAGGGAGGGTGGAGCGGAGAGCTTCGTGATCACCGGAGTGAAGGAGGCGGAGTGGTGCGAGGGCCTGGTTGTCCGAGGCGACAACGTGAGCGGCGAAGGCGCTAGGGTGAGGCTGGAGCTGAGCCGTCCCCTTGAGCGAGCGGAGCGACCGGATCTCAACGAGGAATCGATGGGCCTGTTGGAGAGTAACGGTCAGGGAGTGCGGTTCGCGGTAGGGCCGTGGCTCATAGCTACGGTGGGCTTGGAGCACGGGAGTACTTGGGCGGGGGGAGTCGCATGCAGGCAATAGACTTGAGGAGAGTGAGCACCTACCCGATCTCGCGGAGGAAGAACCTGGTCCACCTGTCGGACCTGGTGAAGGCGGATGATCCGCTGCCACTCTTCGAAAGCCGAGAACTCGATCGGATCGTGAGCAGCGTCATCACTGCCCGTGGGTCAGGCCGACCGGTCATCTGGAGCATGGGCGCGCATGTCATCAAGTGTGGTCTGTCTCTTCTGTTGATTGACCTTCTCGAGCGTGGCATCGTCACCCACGTCGCCGGGAACGGGGCAGTGTCCATTCACGATTTCGAGCTGGCGCTCGTCGGAGCGACCAGCGAGGACGTAGCTACGAGCATCGAGGATGGCACCTTCGGGATGGCGGAAGAGACCGGCGCCCTGATGCATAGAGCCATCCGGGCAGGCGCGAGGGATGGGCTGGGTTACGGAGCCTCGATCGGTCGGTTCATGGATCAGAATCCGGATCTGTTTCCCCACCGGGACATCAGCGTGCTGTGGAATGCGTACAGACGCGGGATTCCGGCCACGATACACGTCACTATCGGCGCCGACATCATCCACCAGCATCCCTCGGCCGATTTCGGAGTACTGGGTGCGGCCAGCGGAAGAGACTTCCGGATCTATGCCGGTGCGGTGAGTCAATTGGAGGGAGGGGTATTCCTCAACTTCGGTTCGGCGGTCACCGGGCCGGAGGTGTTTCTCAAATCCGTGACAATCGTGCGGAATCTGGGTCACAAAGTCGAGCACATCACAACCGGCAATTTCGATCTGATTCCCATGGGGGACGATCGCGGCGACGTGGGCTACGATGATCCCATCTACTACTACCGGCCGCGGAAGAACATCGTCATCCGTCCCACCTCCTTGGGAGGCAGTGGATTCCACGTCGCGGGGGATCACAAACTCACCATTCCCAACCTTCATCGGCGGGTCGTGGAAGCTCTGGGATCGCTGCCGCTTCGATCTGAGACCTGCTGTGAGGGTCTCGGCAAGGTGGCGTCGGTGCTGAATCGCCTGCTGGAGCGAGCCCCCGAGCTCGAGTCGTCCGCGCCGGACATAGCGAGAGCGTTTCGAGCGCTGCGCCTCTGCTTCGCGGCCGGTGGCACGCTCTTTCTCGGCGGCAACGGCGGCAGCATGGCTGATGCCCTGCACATCTCCGGTGAGTTGCTGAAATCGTTTGCGCGTCAACGAGCAGTACCTGATCACGTGAAGCGACGCTTGAGTTCGTGTCCGGATGGCGAGCTGTTGGTCCGCAACCTCGATGCGGGGCTCAGGGCGATAGTACTGGGTGCGAATCCGTCGCTAGCGAGCGCCGTGGCCAATGACATGCCGGACAGGGGCGTGAGCCTGGCTCAAGAGCTCTTCGCCCTGGCTCGCCCGGGCGATGCGTTTCTTGGGATCAGCACCAGTGGAGATGCTCACAACGTGGCTTGCGCTGCGCAGGTCGGCCGAGCGCTTGGACTGACGGTCCTGGGACTCACGGGTGCTCAGGGAGGGCTTCTGGGCGATCTTGCGGACGTAGCCATCAAGGTGCCGGCCGAGCGGACTGACCGCATCCAGGAGCTGCACGTCAAGTGCTATCACGCTCTCTGTGAGATGCTGGAGAAGGAGTTCTTCGATGGCGGAGAAGAGTAGCCCACGGACGCTGGTGCACATGATCGGGCAAGCGCATCTGGATCCCGCGTGGCTCTGGACCTGGCCGGAAGGGCGTGCCGAGGCCGTTGCCACCGCCCAGTCCGCCGTCGATAGGCTGGACGAGTATGCGGGCTTTCGCTTCGTGCGCGGAGAGGCTCAGGTCTACCAATGGATCGAAGAAGAGGATCCCGAGCTCTTCTCTCGCATCCGGGAGCTGATCGCTCAGCGACGTTGGCACGTGGTTAACGGCATGCTGGTCCAACCCGACATGAACCTTCCACAGGGGGAGGCTCTGGTGCGCCAGTGCTTGTTGGGCAAGGAATACATGCGCGAGCACCTGGGGGTGGAGCCAACAGTCGCCTATTGCGTGGACAGCTTCGGGCATGCCGGCACCTTGCCTCAGATCTTCAGGAAGTGCGGCTTCGACTCCTACGTGTTCATGCGGCCCGGCCCTCATGAGAAGACCCTTCCGTCCCAGGCCTTCATCTGGGAAGCGCCGGACGGCAGCCGAGTGCTGGCCTTTCGGATCGCAGCCAGCTACTGTACTGGACATGGGGACCACCGAGCTCACATCGGGAAGGCGATTGCGTCCAAGCCTCCGCAGATCCCGCACACCATGTGTTTCTTCGGCGTCGGGAACCACGGTGGCGGGCCTACGAGGCGTCAGATAGAGAATGTTCAACAGATAGCGCGTGAGCGCCGCGATATCGACTTGGAGTTCAGCGACCCGGAGAGCTACTTCGACGCTATCCAGGTACAGGCGCCAGGCCTGCCGGTGGTGAGAGACGAGCTTCAGTTCCATGCCGTTGGGTGCTACTCCGCCAATAGCCGGCTTAAGCGCATCTACAGACGGGCAGAGAGCGGCCTTCTCACGGCGGAGCGCCTGAGCGTCCTGGCCGCCTTGTGGGCAGCGCGCGCGGTACCATTCGAACGGCTGAAAGACTTGTGGCAGTGTCTCTGCTTCAACCAGTTCCATGACATCCTGGATGGGTGCGCCATCAAGGAAGCCGAGGACCAGGCGGAGATGGCTCTCGGCAGGGTCCTGGTGGAAGCCCAGGAGATATCGAACACTTCTGGGCGGGCCATCGCGGCGAGGATCGACACCTCAGGAACCGGCGGCAACGTGGTGCTCTTCAACGTTCTGCCCCATGCGTCTGAGCAGTACGTGGAGTACGAACCCTGGACTGACCGGCAGCCTTGGGGTGAAGGAGCGTGGGGTCTGTTCGATGAGCAGGGCGAACGGGTTGCGTGTCAGATGGTGGAGACACACGAGGCGCGCAGTACCAGCAGGGATGGGATCCGCCGGATTCTCTTCAGGACTACGGTCCCTGCTATGGGATATCGTAGGCTCCGCTTCAGTCCAGGCGCGCCGTCGCAGAGGGCTCCCGCCGGCAGTGTGAAGGCATGGGAAACCGGGGTCGAGAATGACCGGCTGCGTCTCTGCCTGGAGCCAACATCGGGGAACATCGTCTCGTGTGTGGACAGGGCTACGGGAATCGAGATGGTGGGAGCCGGTGGCTGGAACGTGGCCCAGGTGCTGGAAGATCGGAGCGACACTTGGTCCCACAAGCTACGTCGCTACGATTGCACGCTTGGGTCGTTCGGCAGTGCTCGCATCAGGGTGTGTGATGAGGGACCGATGCAAGCATCGGTCATCGTAGAGCGCAGCTACGAGTCGAGCACGTGGCTTCAGCAGATTATCCTGCGCGACGGAGAGGCGGAGATACTGATCAGAAACTGGCTCTATTGGGACGGTCACTGGAAGACAGTGAAACTCGGCTTCCAGCTTGCAGCCGACGCTCCTCGCGCGGTTCACGATGTGCCGTTTGGATGGACGGAGCGGCCTTGTGATGGTATGGAGGTGCCCACACAGATGTGGATGGACGTGTCTGGGACCTCCACACAGAGTCCGCATCAGTCGATCGGTCTCGCCCTTCTGGATGATGGCAAGTATGGCTGCGACGTGGACGGCAGCAGCATGCGGCTTACGGTACTGAGGTCTCCGCCCTACGCCTATCACGAGCCGCATGTCCCGGGCTCCAAGTGCCGCTATGACTGGCTCGACCAGGGACCGCAGGAGTTCAGTGTCGTGCTCATTCCACACGTTGGAGACTGGAAGAGTGCCGAGGTTGTCAAGAAGGCGAGACAACTGAACACGCCTCTGGTGACCATCACGATGCACGGGCACAGTGGCAATCTGCCGCCGAAGGCCTCTCTGTTGAGTCTTTCCTCTTCGGAACTCGAGATATCTGCTCTCAAGAGGGCTGAGGATGGCGAAGGTTGCATCGTTCGCATCGTGGATGCCCATGGTCGTGGTGGTAGAGGAAACCTGCGATGGGCAGATAGCGTCTTCCCGATAGCACTGGATCCCTTCGAGGTCCGTACGCTGCGCGTCACGGAATGCGAAGGCCGTTGTACCGTGCAGGAGTGCGACATGCTGGAGCGCCCGCTTCGATCATGAGGGCTGAGCCAGGCAACCGTTGAGACTCCTCCCGCACCGGCTATTCGTGCGTTGACAAGGAGGGGAACGTGTCGAGCATGCTGAGCGAGAGCATCACTCTACCTCGGCTGCAATCCATACTCGCGCGCTGTCTCGATCTGCATGTCGGCGTCATCGGTGATCTGGGCCTGGACGCCTACTGGATGGCAGACATGACCAGATCATTCCTGTCCAGGGAGACGCCGCGCTTCCCACGTCCCGTGGTCCGGGAGGAGTACTCCCTGGGAGCAGGTGCCAATGTGGCCCGGAATCTGGCCGTTCTTGGAGTGGGACGGGTGACTGTGTTCTCGGTGCTGGGCGACGATTGGCGAGGGGAGATACTAAGACGCGAGATGCTTGCGGCGGGTATCTCGATCGACCGGCTCGTGCTGTCGCCACAGCGAAGCACCACCACGTTCATCAAGCCCATCTTGCTGGGCTATGACTCTCAGCAAGAGGATGCACGTATCGATTTCGAGAACGGTGCACCGCTGTCTGCTGAGTCGGAGGACGCTGTCATCGAGTCGCTGGTGGGAACGATCGATGCTCTGGATGCCCTCCTGGTGGCAGATCAACTTGAGATCAACGGCATCGTGACGGCGAAGACGCGAGAGAGTCTGAATGCTCTGGCGGAAGCGAATCCTGAGAAGGTTTTTGCCGTCGATTCTCGCCGGCGCATCGGGTTGTATCGCAACATGGTACTCAAGCCCAATCGTGTGGAAGCCGCCGAAGCCCTGTCTCTGCGAGACGATCCTCTTGAACTCACCAGCGAAGGGCTTCGCGGGATCGCCAAACGTCTGGAGGAGGGTTGCGCGAGGCCGGTGTTCCTCACGCTGAGCGAGGGCGGCATTCTGGTTTCCAGTGGAGGGTCACAGAGGGTGGTTCCGGCGGCTCCCGTCACTCCGCCTCTGGATCCGGTGGGAGCCGGTGACGCCTGCATGGCAGCGTTGGGTGTGGCTCTCGCGTCGGGCGCCAGCCCTGAGGAGGCGGCGGCGTTCGCAAACCTGGCGGCGGCGGTGACCGTCGAGAAGCTCAACCAGACCGGCTCGGCTTCGCCTGAAGAGATACTCGAGCGTAACAAGATGGCACAGGAACCGGAGGCAGGTGTCACTGGTGTCTAGCGATGGCCCCACCGCAGCAGACTACTCCGAACTGCCTTGGCTCGAAGTGGCAAACCCTGGTATTCGCCTGGGCAAGATCCGCCACGGTGTGTTTGACTTCGACGGCACAATCTCGGTGATTCGTCAGGGATGGGAACAGGTGATGATTCCCTTGATGGTGCAGATGATCTGTGACGGGCGGCCGGCACCTCCTGAGATAGAGAAGGAGGTCGCCGACTACGTCGATCGCTCAACGGGGATACTGACGATCAAGCAGATGCGGTGGCTCGAGGAAGCGGTTCAACGCTACGGCTTCAGCTCCTCGCCCAGGACGGCGAGGCAGTACAAGACGATCTACAATGAGCGCCTGCTGAAACCCGTTCGCGAGCGGATGAGGGTCCTCTCTGATCGCGAGGAGTCGATAGATGCGTTGGCGATCGTCGGCGCCCGGAATCTGGTGCGAGAGCTATGCGCTAGAGGCGTGACCCTCTACCTGGCAAGCGGAACGGACCACGTCTACGTCCTGGAAGAGGCGACGGCCCTGGGCGTGGCTGAGTTCTTTGGTGGGCGCATCTTCGGAGCTCGCGATGATTCCGAATCCTGTACCAAGGAGCGCATCATCCAACGCATCATGGATGAGCACGGGCTGGTCGGAGAAGAGCTGCTGGTTGTCGGTGATGGGCCTGTCGAGATCCGCAATGCGAAGGCTCGTGGCGCCGTGACTCTCGGTGTAGCCGCCGACGAGGAGCGAAGAATGGGGCTGGATCCTCGCAAGCGCGGACGTCTCCTGGCCGCGGGGGCCGATCTGATCGTGACGGATCTAGGCCATTTCGTAGCGCTCGCGGACATGCTGGTGGGACCCAGATCGCCGGAGACCACCTGACCTGCGGTGGGGAAGTCGTGGACTGCATGGGGCTCTCCGACGATTCTCCTCCGAGACCGGCGCTCTCGTGGTTCCATCGCCGAAGGGGATCTGCTCTGTCGCGTGAACGCGCTCCGAGGGCCACAGGGGCTGAGTCGATCGACATGATTCCGCAGTGAGCGTTGTTGCCACCGGGCTCACCGTGGTGTTGGCGAAGGCTGCGGTGGCGCTGATGGGGGCCGAGCCCAAGGCGCCGGCCTTGGGGCAGAGCTATCTCTGGATCGTGCCCCTCGCCTTCGCGTTCGCTTCCCTCTCAGGCGATCTCTCTCTCCCTCTCTCTCAGCGTGCGGAAGAGAGTGCGTACCCGGCCGGTGTGCTGGGCTGCTCCGTCTCCCACTGCGTTCAGGCCGCCGCCCACGCGTGATCCGGCGATCCTCCGGTCGACCGGGCGGTGTATCGAGCCACGCGTCGGGGTGTATCCTCTGGTTCTCCTTCGTCGAAGTATTGACAAACGCACTCGTCTGTGGTACAATTGAAACGGTTATATAAGCGGTTATATAAACGGTTATACAAGAACAGGTGGAAACGATATGGGGAACAAGCCCACTATCCGGGATGTTGCCGAACAGGCAGGGGTCTCCGTCGCGACCGTCTCGCACGTGATCAACGGCACGCACTACGTAAGCGCTGAGCTGACCCAGCGCGTTCTGGATGCGGTCGAGAAGCTGGGTTATCGGCCAAACAGGCTGGCGCAGGCGCTTAGCAGGAAGGTCATACCCTTGGTGGCGCTGATCGTTCCGGACATCAGCAACCCCTACTGGTCGCAAGTGGCACGGGCGGTCCAGGATGTCACCGACGAGCATAACTACTCGGTGATAGTCTGTAGCACAGACGGCGTGCTGGAGCGCGAGCTGCGCTTTCTGAGTTCGTTGTCGGGCTGGATCAGCGGGCTCATTCTGCATCCGTATCGGGCCCCGTATGAACACTACAGCCGGTCGATTGGCAGTGACGTCGCGGTGGTGATCCTCGGTGATTTCCTGATGGCCGAGGAGAGACCTGGCAATTGGGACAACGTGCTGGGCGACAACGAAGGTGGAGCGCGGGCGGCTGTCGAGCACCTGTTGGAACTGGGGCATCGGCGCATTGCGTTCATCCAGGGTCCGGAGGGTACTCCCAGCAGCACGCGCCGGTTGGCCGGCTTCAGGGACGCTCTCGAATCTGCCGGTGTGCCTATCGATGAAAGCCTTCTGATCCCGGGCGACTACACGAGGGAAGCGGGTCGAGCAGGGATCGTGAAGCTGCTGGAGGCAGACCATCCGCCGACAGCGGTGTTCTGTGCCAACGATCTGGTGGCCTTGGGGGTGCTGGAGGCGGCACAACAGAGGGGCTGCCGGGTCCCGCAGGATCTATCGGTGGTGGGCTTCGACGACATCGATGAAGCCAGGAGAGCTTCACCCTCACTGACGACTGTCGTAGGGCCTCCTCAGCGACTGGGAAAGGTGGTCGGCGATACGCTCATTGAGCGTCTGAAGGGCCGAACCGAACCACGGCGCATTAAGCTCAGTTGCTCCTTGGTACTGCGCGAATCCACTGCGCCTCCGCCCGCAGGGCATGATCCGCGCGGGGAGTCCACTTAGCGGCGCCGAGACAAGCATACCAGGCTCCGATTGGGTAGGGTACAGTGTCTCGTGATCCCGAGAAAGGGCCGGGTCCCCGGTCTGGCCTGAAGCGAAACGCTTGAGGTGGAAGGGGGTTGCCGACCCGGCTCGCACAAGAAAGGAGGTGGCATCGACTGATACGCTCTCCGGAGCAAGAAGCTGGCGGCATCGAGCGACACGCCTCCGGAGCAAGAAGCACGCTAGACGTAGTCCAGCAGTGTGAGTTCTGCGCAGATGACCGCACAGTGAAAAGGAGAAGGAGCAGTGGGAGACAAGAACACGATAGAGAAGAGAGGCTTGAGCCGTCGCGATTTTTTGCGTCTTGCCGCTACAGCAGGCGCGGGCGCGGCCCTAGCCGCGTGCACGCCCGAAGTCGTCAAGGAGACGGTGATCGTCGAGAAGCCCGTCGAGAAGGTGGTCAAGGAGACGGTCATCGTTGGTGGCACGCCCGAGGTGGTGGAGAAGGTCGTCACGGCCACGCCAGCGCCACTGGAGAAGATCGTGCTCACCCATCCGTGCAAGTGGCTCGGAGAGGGAGACAACAGGTACGATGCGGCCATCAAGGTCCTGGCCTTGTACCAAGAGCGACGGCCGGACGTAGAGGTCGAGATCATACCGAACCCGGACAAGAACGAGACCCTGAAGAAGATCCAGGCCGACTGCGCGGCAGGCGATTGCCCCGATCTCTTCGAGCGAGCCTCCCTAGCCCTCTGGGAGTCCGGGTGGCTGCTGGATCTCGCTCCGTTCATCGATGACGCGTGGAAGGCCAGACTTCTTCCCGAGTCGCTGGAGTTGACTTCCTGGCAGGGGCGCATCTTCGGGATCGGAACCGAAACCTCCCCGATTCCCTGTTTCTGGAACACCAAGCTGTTGGGCGAGATCGGTGCGGAAGTGCCCGCGACCTGGGACGAGTGCCTGGACGTAGGAGAGAAGCTCAAGAGCACGGGGCGGTACCTCAGCACGTTTGCCATCGGTCTGAACAACCACTGGCCCAATAACGCTTGTTTCCGTCGGCCGGGTGCGGCCGAGGCGATGGGCAACGAGGAGTGGGAGAACGAGCATGCGCTGTTCGCCATCGAGCGGATGAAGGATGTCTACGATGGTGGGTACCATCCGGCCAATGACCTGGACATGGGATGGCGCGACGCTGTGCCGTTGTTCCAGAATGGCCAGATGGCACTGTTCATGAATGGTGCCTGGGCGCTGGACCAGCAGATCGACGCGGAAGGCGTGGATCCCGAATTGAAGGACAACGTGATCTTCTCAGCCTTCCCGGCGACCGGTCCGGAAGGCACGAGCATCGAGTACAAGATGTCTGGATCACTTGGGCTAGGGCATCATCTGGCCAACCAGCCCAGGAAACTGGACGCCGCACTCGACTGGGCCAGAGTCTGGACCAGCGTCGAAGCCTCGATCATCTGGGCGGTAGACGGTCGAGCCAACATGGGCGTCATCGTGCCCCAGGACCAGTGGGACGCGGCGTTGGAGCAAGTGCCGCTGTTCAAGAAGTTCATGGATGCCGCGGCGTCGGCGGATGTTGCTTATTCCCTGGGCTCGCGCTCCAAGAAGGTTCAGCTACGATCCTGGAACATGTGGAACAAGGCCAAGGACGCACTCTTGCTGGGCAAGAGTATGGACGAAGCCGTAGCAGAGTACGTGAAGTGGATGGAAGCGGCCTGAAGCTAGGTCGCGGTCTCAGCCAGCGCCTCAGGCTGGCGCTAGTGGTGGAACAGGGTGCCATCGGCACCCTGTTCCACTGACACTCTCGATTGTGAACGCGAGACTGACCGCCCCAACATGGGCAGGGAAACGATCATGAAAGAAATCCACTCGCCAACTCGTAGGCGAACTTACGGCAGCACTCTGGGTATCATCGCATTCTTGCTTCCCGGCGTCGGGCTCTATACATTATTCATGCTGTATCCCACCATTCAGTCGTTCATCTACAGTGTGGTGGAGTGGGAGGTGCTGAATCCAACGACAAGGTTTGCCGGCTTCGGCAACTACACCAGGTTGCTCAACGACGAGGTGATCCGCATCGCTCTGGCCAACAACGCGAGGGCCTGGTTCCTGTACGCTGGAGTGGCTCTGCCGCTCGCCATCTTGTTAGCTTTCGCGTTGAGTCGTAAGGCGCGCGGTGCCTCGGTCTTCCGCTTCCTGTACTACATCCCCAATGTATGCGCCGCGTCGGTCCTGGCGTTGATCTGGAGATTCCTGCTTGCGCAGGAATACGGGGTCAATGCCTTGCTGCGCAGACTGGGATTGGGCTCTCTGATCGTCCCGTGGCTCAGCACAGATGGGATTGTGCAATGGACCACCAATCTGCCGCAGACCTGGTCGCGGGTAGGTTTCTGGACCGTCATCTTTCTAGCGGCAATCAGTGGCATATCGGAGGAACTCTACGAGGCCGCTCAGCTCGACGGAGCGAGTGCATGGCATGAGCTCAGGTATATCACCCTGCCTGGCATTCGTGGGATCTACGTGTCGGCCAATGTCTTGGCGATGACCTGGGCACTGAGTACCTACATCTACCAGTACATCCTGACTCAGGGTGGACCACTGTACTTGAGCGAGACCTTGATGACCCATACCCTGAATACGCTCTTCGAGAACCAGGATTGGGGATATGGCAGTGCGCTGGCGGTGTTCCAGTTCCTACTGTCTGCCGTCGTGTCTCTGTTGGTTTGGCGTTTTCTCCGCAGAGGCGAACAAACTGTTGGAGGAATGGTGTAGCATGGGGAATCAAGTTCAGGCTGTGCGAGCACCGGCGACGCGCTCCGATTCGTGGTACGGGATCCGGCGCAGTGTCAGCCGCGTCGCGCTGTACGCGCTTCTCGGCGGCTGGGCGGCGATGACCGCGTATCCCTTTCTCTGGCTGGTGTTGAATTCGCTCAAGCACACTTGGGAGGTGTTCCAAAACCCCTTCAGCCTTCCGAAAGAGTGGGTATTCCGAAACTACGCCGACGCGTGGCGACTGGCGCGCGTGGGAACGATGTCTCAGCGCAGCCTGTACGTCAGCGTGGTGTCGACCGTGCTGGCGATCGCGCTGGCTTCGACCACGTCTTTCGTCCTCAGTCGTTTCAGTTTTCGGGGCAAGAAGCTTTTGTCGGGATACCTCATGCTGGGGTTCATGGTGCCCGCGACGATTCGGCTTCTACCGCTGGCGTTGTTCAGCCGGAAATTGGGGGTCTATGACAACCTCTTCGGGGTCGCCCTCATCTATGCCGCTGGCCGTCTTCCGTTCAACTCGTTCTTGCTGACAGCCTTCATGGAGACGATTCCCCACGAGTTGGAGGAAGCGGCGGTGATGGATGGCGCGGGCATGTGGCGCGTGTTCTGGAATGTGCTCTTTCCGCTCTCGCAGCCGGCGCTGGTCACTCTGGCGACGTTCCAGGCGCTCTACTCGTGGAGCGAGTTCATACTGGCCTTCATCCTGATCGAATCGCTCTCCAAGCGCACGCTGGCGGTGGGCATAGTGTCGCTGATGGGGGAGTTCTTCACCAACTACGTCGTTCTGTTCGCGGCTTCGGTGCTGGCAATCATACCGGCAATCATCTTCTTCCTACTCCTCCAGAAGTACGTCGTCAAGGGCATGTCCGCCGGAGCGCTCAAGGGAGCGTGAGAGGATGTCACTCGTGAAGAGGAGAATGATGAAGGGTGTGGTGATGCTGGGAGACCGTCGGGCCGAGGTGAGAGAGTTTCCCATTCCGCAGCCCGGACCGGACGAAGTCCTGATTCGGATGAGGCGATCTGCGGTGTGCGGTAGCGATCTTCGTCTGTACCGGAAGCCAGTATCTTACTTCGAGGGGATGCCTACGCTGATCATGGGACACGAACCGGCGGGGGTGATCGAAGAACTGGGAAGTCATGCCCACAGGCTCGACTTGGGCGCCCGTGTTTGCCTCTGCTCTCACCACTTCGGATGTGGGCACTGTGCTCAATGTCTGGCCGGATACCCTCAGTACTGCGCCGTCGATCACAGAGTACCGGTGCGGCCGGACAGCGGAGCCAGTGCAGAGTTCATGATCGCCGATGAACGGAACTGCATGGTGTTGCCGGAGGAGCTCACGTTCGAAGACGGGGTCTTCGTGTCGTGCATCGGCGGAACAGCCTATGCAGCCTTGCGCAGGCTGCGGCCGACGGGCGACGACACGCTGGTCGTCTTCGGGCAGGGTCCACTAGGACTTATGGGGACACTGATGGGCAAGGCCATGGGCGCACGCGTGATAGGGGTTGAGCCTGGTAGTGAACGGCGGGAACTATCCAGGCAACTGGGCGCAGATGAGGTGCTGGATCCGAGCAGCGTGAATGTGGTGGAGGCTATCCGCGATCTGACCCACGGGATCGGACCGAAGATGGCACTGGAGACGAGTGCCGCACCGGCCGCGCAACAGGCGATAATCGACACTCTTCGACCGGAGGGACATGCGGTCTTCCTTGGGATATCCGATGAGGCGTCAGGTCTGCTCCTGGGCGGATTCATTCGCCGTGGGTTGACGCTGACGGGTTCGCTCGTCGCCCCTCTGCACTACTACTGGGACCTGGTCGACTTCATCGCGCGGCACGATCTCCAGACCAAGTTCCGGCGCTTGGTCACGCATCGCTTCAAGCTGGTCGACGCGGTCGAGGCCTTCAGAGTCGCCGATAGTTGCACTGCTGGCAAGATCATGTTCGTCTGGGATTAGAGGAACATACAAGCCCCCACGATTGATTCACTGTGAGGAGAGACTTCGATGCAAGAGCGGTACGATCTTGGCGGTCGATGGGAGATCCTCTTCGACCGCGATAACCAGGGGCTGAGTCGAGAATGGAACCTTGGGCGTTGGCCGGAAGGGGCCGCGCAACCCATCGATGTGCCCTCAGTCTGGAACACCATAGAGCCGCGCTACACGGGGCCGGCGTTCTATCGAACCGGATTCACCGCGAGCCACGATTGGTGCGGCTGTAGCGTCCGTCTCCGCATCGGGGCAGCGAACTACCTGGCACAGGGGTGGCTCAACGGCACGTACGTCGGGCAACACGAGGGGGGATACACGCCCTTCGAGTTCGACCTGAGTGACGCGCTGAGGCTGGGGGAAGAGAACGTACTCGTCTTCCGGGTGCTGGCGCTTCCCCAACGCGGTGAGATCGATGGCCTCTCGCTCGACTCGGTTCCCTGCTCAAAGGAAACCTGGTACTACGGTCACGGCGGGATTTGGGGACGCGTGGAGTTGCTGATCGAACCCAGAGTGCGTTGCAGCGATCTCTTTGTGGAGCCCGATGTGGACTCAGAACGTGCCTGGGCGCACCTGGAGATCACGAACGAGACGCTTGCGGAAGCACAGACCAAGGTCGAAGTGTGCATCTCTGATCAGGCCGGCGCCGGCATCGGGTCCGCCGGCTTCGAGGCGACGCTTGCTCCCGGTCGCTCGTTGCGAGACCTCTGGATTCCATTTGGGAGTGTCAGATTGTGGAGTCCGGCTGACCCGCATCTGTACCGCTGCTCTGTCACCGTTCGGGCTCGGGGGCACGCGGAGCATGTGCGCGAGACGGCCTTCGGCATGCGCACCTTCAGCGTGCGAGAGGGGGAATTCCTCCTCAATGGCGAGCCGATCTTTCTGCGCGGTACTCTGTACCAGCCGAACTATCCGGTGAGCCTGCTATATCCACCTGATCCCTCTTGGCCCGAGCGTGAGATGGAGCAGATCAAGCAGGCCGGATTCAACATGCTGCGAGCGCACGTCCGTCCTGCTTGCCCAGAATACCTGGAGATCGCCGACCGCATCGGAATGCTGGTTTACGAGGAGACCAGCGTGGCCTGGCTAGAGCGGACGGCGCGATTCTACGAGCACGCGGAACGTGAAGTGCGGGAGATGATCCTGAGGGATCGGAATCATCCCTCGATCGTGATCTGGGGTGTCTTCAACGAGAACGTACTGGCGAATGTGCGCGCCGGCTTCCATTGTATAGACTATGCGCGGTCGCTGGATCCGACAAGGGTTGTGGTTGACAACTCGGGCGGGTCTCTGGCGATCGGGCAGGATTTCGGATGGGTGGATCGCGCTCACGTGCTCACACCAGGATCGGACCATCCTCAGGTCATGCAGGATATCCATGCGTACCTGGGCGCTCCGGTGAGTCAAACCGTGGACGACTGGCTGAGGACTCTGGGCGAGTACCCTTGTAGTGTGAACATCGCCCGAGAACGATACTACTATGATGCTCCGATGCGCGCATACCACGAGCAGTTCCGTGACGCATCGGACAAGATCTTCGTCTCGGAGTTGGGCTACGGGGGATTGTGCGATCTCGAGAAGGCGGCTGCTGGATACGAGGGACGAGAGGATCTCACTGACGCGAAGGAGATCCTTGCGTTGGAGGAGAGCCTCAGCCAGGGTATGAAGAAGAGGGGGCTCGACCAGGTGTTTGGTGGCCCCTCCGGAATCGCTGGGGCAGCTCAGGAGATTCAGGTCGAAGGCAATCGTCGGCAACTGAACGCACTTCTGGCGAACCCTCGAATCAGCGGGTATTGTCACACAGAGTTCAACGACGTTGGCTGGGAATGTCACGCGGGCATCGTGAACATCTGGCGCGAGCCGAAGGCACTCTGGCACGCCCTGCGAGAGATCAATGAGCCTCAGCACCTGATCTCACGACTGAGCAGGTATGCGGTGTGCCCGGGCGAGGGCGTGGAACTCGAACTGACCCTTCTGCTCGAGGAACCCGCGGCGCAGGCGGCTGAGGTCGCGGTCGAAGTGTGTGGCTCGGGAGGGGATCAGATCTGGGCGCAGAGCTGCAGGGTGTCGGGTGAAGGTAGACTCACCGAACTGGCTCCCATCAGGATCCAGGCTCCGGAACGGACTGGGGAGTATCGCGTCACCGCTTGCCTGATGATTGGCCGCGAACGTGTGAGCGTGGTCGAGGAGCGCCTGCTGGTGCTCCCCGCGGTGGACCTGGGGACCATCACTGGACGATACTCGCTGGCTTACAAGGACGCTGTACTCCAGGAGCTGCTGGGCGATGCACGTATTGGGCTACCTGATGTGGACTGCTGGTTGGTCGTCCCCGATCCTGGGCGGGCGTCTACCGGCGAATGGGAGCGCTGGCTGAAGTGGGTGGAGGATGGCGGAAGCACGCTTGTGGGCCCACTGACGCCCGATCACGGGAGTGCCCTGTCTTGCTTCGCGCGGCACGGGCAGGTTCTTCATATCGAGCCAACCATCGGCGACTGGATGGGACGTTATCACTACATCAAGTCGAGTGAGGCTTTCGAGGGCCTGCCGGCGGATTGCATGGCGGGACAAGCCTACGCCGAGATCATTCCTCAGTACTCTCTGGGCGAGCTGTCGCAGGCGGTGTGGGCAGGGGCATTCCGCAACCATCTGCGGCTTCGCGGTGAGCCCTACGGATTCCTGTGGTATGCGGATGTACAGGCTGTGCCGGTAGGAATGGGGCAGGTGCTCTTCTGCCAATACCGGGTCTGGGATAGCATCGGTGGCGAACCCGTTGCGGACCGGCTGTTCGCAAACATCGTGACTATGGAGGCATGAGAGATACTTGGGAGGAGCAGGGATTCGTCCGAGTGCGACACGAAGTACTCTGTGACCGGGAGACGCGAGCAAGTGAAACTGAAATACAAGCCGGATTTCGATCGAGCTAGAACGTACTGGGACGCCTTCTGGCAGCATGAGATCATCGACAGGCCATTGGTGCACGTTATCGCCCCGAGAGAAGGCGCGGGACAATGGGAGAAACCTTCTTCCTTGTTGGGCACAGATGGCCGGTACCTGGAAGCTCTTGCCGGGTTTGAGGCTTGGGCAGCTTCGACCTACTTCGGTGGTGAGGCCATGCCCGAGTTCCGAATCAACTTCGGTCCAGATCAGTTCGGTGCCTTCCTGGGGGCGCCACTCATCTTCGCGCCCGATCAGTCGACCTCCTGGGTAGAGCCATTTGTCACCGACTGGGAGACGGCAGAGATAGGCCTGAGGGAGGAGGATGGCAGTGTCTGGAAAAGGGCACTGGAGTACTTCCGGGTCGCGGCCCAGTACAGTGAAGGCAAATTCCTCATCGGCATGCTGGATCTGCACAGCAACATGGACGCTCTCAGCGCCATTCGGGGCTCTCAGCGGTTGTGTCTTGATCTGATAGATTGCCCGGATCAGGTTGAGGCGGCCATGTTGAGGGTACGCCCCCTGTTCCCTCGGGTATATGACGCCGTGTGGGAGGCGGGGGACATGAGCGAGAGAGGCAGCCTCGGGTGGGCTCCCTTCTACTGTGCGGACAAGTTCTGCACGATTCAGTGCGACTTCCTTTGCATGATCAGGGCCGAGCACGGGCGCCGGTTCGTGATTCCGGCCTTGGCTGAGGAGGCGGGATTCCTGGATCACTGCGTGTTCCACCTCGACGGTGAGGGCTCGCTGATCCACCTGGATGACATACTGGGGATTGCGGACATAGACGTCATTCAGTGGGTCCCAGGCGCAGGACATCCGCCGATGATCGAGTGGATGGATGTGCTGAAGAAGATCCAGGCGGCAGGCAAGGGGTTGCAGATCGATTGCCGTGTGGATGAGGTGAAACGAGTTCACGAGGAACTGGGCCCTGAGGGTATCGTCTACCGCACACGGGCAGAGTCGAGAGCGCAGGCGGAAGAGCTGCTCGAGTGGCTGGAGAAGAACACGTGACGGCGACTCCATGGCGGATCGACTGCTCACGAACGTCGTTGCAGCGGGAGCATAGGGGTTCGCCGCAGGAGATACTCGAATGAGAGAGGATTCGTTCGGGTGTGGCACGAAGTGCTCTGTGACCGGGAGGCGCGAGCAAGTGGAGTTGATGTACAAGCCCGATGCGGATCGAGCGAAGCGGTATTGGGAAGCCTTCTGGGAGCGCGAGATCATTGACCGGCCGTGCGTGCACGTCATCGCCCCACGAGAGGGCGCGCGACAATGGGAGAAGCCTTCTTCGATGAGGGGGTCCGACGGGCGCTACATGGAGGCTCTGGCCGGGTTTGAGGATTGGGCGGCCTCGACCTACTTCGGTGGTGAGGCCATGCCGGAGTTCCGTATCAACTTTGGTCCGGATCAGTTCAGTGCGTTCCTTGGGGCGCCACTCATCTTCGCGCCCGGTCACTCGACCTCCTGGGTGGAACCGATTGTCACCGATTGGGAGACCGCGGAGATACGGATGAGGGAGGAGGATGGCAGCGTATGGCAAAGGGTACTGGAATACTTCCGGGTAGCTGCCGAGTACAGTGCAGGCAAGTTCCTCATCGGTGTATTGGACCTGCATATGAACATGGACTGTCTCAGTGCTCTTCGGGGCTCGCAGCGGCTGTGTCTTGATCTGATAGACTGCCCTGATCAGGTGGAGGCGGCCATGTTGAAGGTAAGACTTTTGTTCCCTCGGGTCTATGATGCCCTGTGGGAAGCCGGGAACATGAGCGAGCGTGGCACCCTCGGCTGGGCTCCGTTCTACTGCTCTGGGAAGTACAACACGATCGCGTGCGATTTCCTCTACCTGATCGGGCCGGAGCACGGACGCCGGTTCGTAATGCCGGCCTTGGTGGAAGAGGCCGAGTTCCTGGACCATAGCGTGTTTCATGTCGACGGCATTGGCTCGTTGGTTCACCTGGATGACATACTGGCGATTGAGGACATCGACGTGATTCAGTGGATGCCTGGTGAAGGACAGACACCTATGATCGAGTGGATGGATCTGCTGAGGAAGGTCCAGGCGGCGGGGAAAGGATTGCAGGTTGACTGCACTGTGGAGCAGGTGAAGCGAGTTCACAAGGAGCTTCGCCCCGAGGGAGTCCTGTACCACGTGCAGGCAGAGTCGGTGGCAGAGGCAGAAGGTCTGCTCGAGTGGTTGAAGAACAACACGTGACGTATCACCAGGCAGTTTCGGAATGCAAAGAGTGAACGGGGGAACCTGAATGAACGTGATTTGGTTTGTAGTTGACACCCTGCGCGCAGATCATCTGGGCTGCTATGGCTATTTCCGTGATACCAGCCCCAACATCGACGGTCTCGCCCGTGAGGGGGTGCTGTTCGAGGATTCCTATGCATCCTCTAGCCCAACCGGCCCTGGCTTCACCAGTCTCATCACCGGACTCTACGCGATCAACCATGGCTTCTACCTGACTCCGCACAACCTGCCCAACGAGGGGCTGCTGGATGACCGCATCGTCACGTTGCCCGAGCTGATCCAGGCCAGGGGCGACTACACCACCGTTGCGTTCGACAATCTGATGAGTTTCCGATCGCACATGAAGCAGTTCGTGCGTGGCTGCGAGTACTACGTCAATATCACCCGGTCTCCCGCATGGCTGCATCACTGGGTGAATGCGGAGGATGTGAACCGACGTCTTCTGCCCTGGCTCGAGCATCACGCAGATGAGTCCTTCTTCGCGTTCGTCCACTACTGGGATCCCCACGCGCCTTACAACATGCCGGATGAGTTTCGCGGTCGGTTCGACAGGAAGAGAGATGGGCTTGAGACAAGGGTGGCGCCTGACGGGTACGAGTACGTGCCGGGGTGGTGCCCCGCGGCGAGACTGTCCGGGGACGAAGAGCCGTGTGAGGAGTACGGAACAGGCTTCCCCAAGGCGATAATGGACCGGCTGCCATCGAGCTGGAAGAGGATGACGATAGACCGGTACGATGATGAGGTTCTCTACACGGACTACAGTGTCGGGCTCGTCTTGAACAAGGTACGAGAGTTGGGTCTATGGGACGATACTGTGATCATCGTCACGTCGGATCATGGCGAGGATCTCAATCTGCACGGGATATGGCAACACGGCACCCTGCACGAATCTACCATCACGGTGCCGTTGATCATTCGAGATCCACAGCACCTGCCACAGGGAGAGCGGGTCTCTTCGCTGGTGGGTCATGTGGATAACCTGCCGACGATTCTGGAGTACTTCCCCCACCAGGACCGGCCTCACTTCGAGCGCGTCGCCGTGCCCTTCAAGATGCCGGCGGTGCCGGCACGTTACGATGGCGCGGCCCTTCAACCACTTGTGCGCGGTGAGCGGGAAGGGAGATCAGAGATGGTCGTGGAGTCACTTGAGGACCGCGTGTATCTTGCGCCGCCCTGGAAGTTGATCTGGCACAAGTCGGGGCAGAAGCCGGAGCTCTTCCACGTGGACAACGATCCGCTGGAGTTGAACGACCGCGCCGCGGAAGAAGGCGCGGTGGTACGTGATCTGTCGGACAGGCTCAGTGCCTGGGTGGAAGGCAATCTTGGGGGTACTCGACAAGACCCGATTCTGGGTGGCGGAGAGAGCGCGTGGAGACGCTACGATCGTGAGATATAGAACGGTGGGGTCTGTGAGGCGACCGAAGGGCCTCGCAAGGCTTGGGGGTGACAGCGCGGCCTTCTCTGGTTTTCGTGCGGCAGGACGCTGCGAGATGAGTGGTTCTCTGGGGGTGGGAGAGTGAGTGAACACACCAATGTGATTTCGATTCTGACCGATGATCAGGGCATCTGGGCTGCGGGGTGCTATGGAAACGACGAGATCCGCACGCCACACATTGATCGCCTTGCCGAGACTGGGGTCCGATTCGACGATTTCTTCTGCACATCGCCGGTCTGCTCTCCCAGCCGCGCCACGCTTCTGACCGGGTGCATCCCTTCACAGCACGGAGTGCACGACTGGATCAAGGGGGGGAACGTCCCGCCAGATCCGGCGGTTTACCTTGAAGGACAGAGAACCTACACGGATGTTATGGCTGAGAATGGCTACGTCTGCGGGCTCAGCGGGAAGTGGCATCTGGGTGCCAGCCAACTTGCACAACACGGCTTCGAGCATTGGTTCGTCCATCAGAAAGGGGGCGGACCGTACAACGGTGCACCGATGGTGCGGAATGGCCAACTGGTCGACGAACCGGGCTACGTGACCGACGTGATCACCGATGATGCGCTTGCCTTTCTGAACAAGTCCGCGCAGGCAGAGGAACCGTTCTATCTGAGTGTTCACTACACTGCTCCTCATAGCCCGTGGACGGGTCATCCGCAGGAATTGGTAGACTACTATGACGGTTGCCCGTTCGAGAGCTGCCCGCAGGAACCCCGGCACCCGTGGTCTGCGCCGTTCTCCGATGATCACCTGGGCAATCGGGAATCGCTTAAGGGCTACTTCGCAGCAGTCACGGCCATGGACGCAAACATCGGTCGGATTCTTGACCGGCTCGAGGAGCTTGGCCTGCGAGAGACCACACTTGTTCTCTTCACCAGTGACAACGGCTTCAGTTGTGGACATCATGGCTTCTGGGGCAAGGGAAACGGAACTCTTCCTCTGAATATGTACGAGAGCTCGGTGAAGGTTCCCTTGATCATGAGTCATCCCGAGCGCCTTCCAGAGGGCACTTCCTGCGATGGTCTGGCCAGCGGCTACGACTTCGCGCCGACACTGCTTGACTATCTAGGGCTTCCGGGGTTGGGAGATGGCCACCCGGGGCGAAGTCTGCTGCCGATCCTCATGGGTGAAGAGGTCGCCGTACGCGATAGCGTGGTGGTTTACGCTGAGTACGGACCCACGCGGATGATCCGCACTGCTGAGTGGAAGTACGTACATCGCTACCCCTACGGACCGAATGAACTCTACAACCTGGCCAGTGACCCTGACGAGAGAGAGAACCTCGCCGGCGATTCATCGTACGGTGCGAGGATCCGGGGGATGAGGCAGCACATGGCTGAGTGGTTCGAGGAGTACGTTGATCCCAGGATTGACGGAGCCTCGCTGCCCGTCACCGGATTCGGCCAGTACTCGCGCATCGGCCCGGAGAGCTGCGGCGAGAACAGCTTCTACCAGACACGCAAAGGGGGCTTGGTCTAGCTATCCTTCGGGCGCTCAGGCTCTAGGAGCCCGGGCGCTGTGGACGGTGTGGCGAATCGCACAGTCGCGAGTCGGGCCACGAGTCATCTGGCCTCGCTCTGCGGGATGTGCCATGATCCGACCACTTGGATAGTCGCGGGCTGGGGTCTTGTCAGAAGCTTGGTGGGGCACAGGACCGCTCGAGCCTGAGAGGATGGGTTCGTAGGGTTCTGTGTGGCGACAATATAGACAGATGGGAGAGACATGATGGCAGAACGACCGAATATCCTGTACATACACTCACACGACACGGGGCGCTACGTTCAGCCCTATGGCTATGCCGTGGCGACCCCGAATATCCAGCATCTCGCCGAGGAAGGCGTGTTGTTCCGCAAGGCTTTCTCCGGCGCGCCAACGTGCAGCCCCAGCCGTGCCTGCCTGCTCACCGGTCAATGTGCCCACACCAGCGGCATGCTGGGTCTGGCACCTTACGGATTCTCCTTGTACGATTACTCTCGGCACATCGTGCATACCCTTCGCGGGGCCGGATACCATTCGGCGTTGACTGGCGTCCAGCATATAGCCAAAGATCCGAACGCCATCGGCTACGATCAGCTATTGCGGCCGGTCTACGACAAGATCGCAGGTCGGGACGGGACGTTCTGCACTGTGGAGACGGTTGCGCCCAAGGCGGTCGAGTTCCTCAACAACGTTCCGGCGCAGCCTTTCTTCCTGTCGGTCGGATTCTACGAGACTCATCGCGAGTACCACACGCCCGGCCCGGGAGAGGATGCCCGTTACGGTATGCCCCCATACCCGGTGCCGGATACTCCTCAGACGCGGCGAGACATGGCGGGCTTCAGGGCCAGCGCGCGCGTTCTGGATGAGGGGATCGGGACGGTTCTGGCTGCCCTTGAGGCCAATGGTCTGAGTGACAATACGTTGGTGATCTGCACGACCGACCACGGCATTGCTTTCCCGTCAATGAAATGCAATCTCACCGATCATGGGATCGGCGTGATGCTGATCATGCGCGGCCCTGGCGGGTTCGCCGGCGGCCGGGTCTTCGACACGATCGTCTCTCACGTGGACGTCTACCCAACGATCTGTGATCTCCTGGACATCGAGCATCCTTCCTGGCTGCAGGGCAAGTCCATGATGCCTTTGATACGCGGTGCAGCGGAACACATCAACGAGGAGGTGTTCGCCGATTCTACCTACCACGCGGCCTACGAGCCCCAGCGAGCCGTGCGGACCCGGCGCTGGAAGTACATCCGGCGATACGGGGAACGCCGTAAGCCGGTCATGCCCAATTGCGACAACAGTGTCAGCAAGGACCTGTGGGTTGATCATGGTTGGGAGGAACAGCACGTCGCTTCTGAGCAGCTCTATGATGTGATCTTCGATCCCAACGAGCGAAGGAACCTGGCCGGGGATGCAACGGTTGAGACGGTTCTGGAAGAGATGCGCGGCCGGCTGGACCGCTGGATGCGGGAGACGGAAGATCCTTTGCTGGACGGGCCGGTCCCTTGTCCTCCCGGAGGCACGGTTTTCGACCCAGACAGCTTCTCTTCTTACCTGCGACGGCCGGGGCGGAAGTGATCGAAAGAACCAATTCAGTGGGAAAAGCATGGGTTGGCAGGGAGATGGGAACTCCTGAGTAACCTGCGGCGCGGCTGAAGCGGAAGGCTTGCACTCCGCGCGGCACCGTGGTACCCTACATCACTGTGAGCGGTGCACCGTGACAATCGCGGGCGGGTGTTCAGTCTGAATCGGTATTCTGTACGATCGTGGCTCGATGCTTTGGCTGCCGAGGGCCAGTCGTTCCCGATTGAGCGTCTCACGACGGGGAGCGGAAGCACGAAGCCGGACAGGGGTGTTTCTAGCGTACCAACACGTTTATGTACGGTGAATTCATCTCATTTCAGGGAGAGGCGGATGCCTGTAGAGCTAGTAGTAGTATCGCCCAAGAAGGTTGCGTATTCTGAGTATGAGGAAAGGGATCTGGTTGACGACGAGGTTCTCGTTCGAACCAAGGTTAGCGGCATCAAGCATGGCACGGAGATCAACTCCTACCGTGGCGTGGTGCCGTTTGCTGACCGGTTGTGGGATCCCGACCTGCGGCTGTTCAGGCCTCTGAAGGAAGGCGAGGCCCTGGGACCCTACTTCCCGCACCGGATGGGTTCCTGGGCGGCCGGCGTCGTGGAGCAGGTTGGTCCCAAGGTCATCGGGATCAAGCCCGGCGACCGAGTGCATGGTGAATGGAAGCACCGCCAGACTGCGATCATGCCGGAGGGGGGTCTGTATACGGTTCCGGACGGCGTTGACTACGAGACGATGGTCTTCTCGGACCCGGCACGATTCGCTCTCGGGGGCATCCACGATGCCGAGATCAAGCTGGGGGATCGCGTTGCCGTTTTCGGTCTCGGGGCTATCGGAATGCTGGCCTTGCAGATGGCTCGGCTGAACGGCGCGGCAGAGACATACGCCGTGGACCCGGTACCCGAGCGGCTCGAGCTGGCCAGGAAGCTGGGCGCTGATATGGTGATCGATCCAAAGAGCCATGACGCTGGGCTTGTCATCAAGCAGGCAACCAACGGCGGGGTGGACGTGGCTCTGGAGATATCGGGTGTCTACAGCGGATTGCAGCATGCGATTCGCTGCGTTCGACGGGAAGGAACGGTTGTGACTGTCAGCTTCTATGGTGACCGAACCGGACATCTCGATCTGGCCAGCGAGTGGCACCACAACCGTGTCACTCTGCGGTCCAGCATGCCCGTGTGGGGCTGCACGCACCGCTGTCAGCCGCTGTGGGATCTGGCCAGATTGGAGCGTGTAGCGGTGGATCTTCTGGCCGAGGGTAAACTGAGTGTTAATCCGCTGATTGGTGATAGGATCCCGTTCGAACGCGCTGCCGAGGCCTATGCCGCGATCGATCAGGGGCCAGGCCGTGGTGTCAAGATCGTTCTTACATACTCATGACGGAGGTCCGAGGCATGATGCCACTGAGGACGGGGATGATCGGGTGTGGCCACTTCGCACACAAGCGGCACGCGCCACATCTGGCAGCGCTCGATGACGTTCAACTGGTTGGCTTCTGCGATCAGTTGCTGGAGAATGCCAGCCGGTTCAATCAGGAGTTCGCCGGCGGCAAGGCTCAGGTATACGCAGAGTACGAGCGGATGTTCGACGAGCTCGACCTGGACCTGGTCTACATCTGCGTGCCGCCGTTCGCTCATGGCAGAGAGGTCGAACTGGCCTGTCAGCATGGGGTTCACTTCCTGATCGAGAAACCGATCGCGCTCACGCTAGACCTGGCTCGGGCAATGGTTGACCAAGTGCGGGAGAGTGGGGTCAAGAGTCAGGTGGGGTTCATGTGGCGGCACGGGCAGGCGGTGAGGCGGTTGCGCCAGCACATGTGCGATACGGGCCTCGGGAAGGGCTTCATGAGCGGACGGTACTTCTGCAATTCCCTGCATAGAGCCTGGTGGAGAGATCGGAGCAGGAGCGGGGGGCAGTTGGTGGAGCAGGTCATTCACGTGGTAGACTTGACCCGCTATCTGCTGGGCGAGCCGGTCAGAGTCTACTCGGCACAGGACAATCTGTTTCACCGGGATGTGGAGGACTACACCGTGGAGGACGCCAGCGGGACCATTGTCCGCTTCGAGTCCGGGGGGCTGGCTGTGCTGGCCGCCTCGAACGGTGCCATTCCCGGGCGATGGGACTGCGACGTGCGGGTGTGTCTGTCAGACCTGACCGCTGACCTACAGGATGAGAATCACGCGGTGTTCCACCACACCGGCCAAGAGTGGCCGATGACGACCACAGTAGCATCGGAGAAGGACGTGTACCTGGCAGAGACACTGGACTTACTGGCGGCCATCCGCGAGGATCGACCGACGGCAGTTCCCATAGAGGAAGGGTACCGCTCTTTGCGGCTCGCGCTAGCGGCCACTCGATCCGCGGAGTTGGGCGCACCGGTTGACATCGCTCTCGGACTCTGAGCATCGGACGCCACGACAGAATCCCGAGAACCGATCTGAACCATTCGCGCTCCGTCTTCTGCGAGACGCGATGAGATATGGTCGCCCTCGATGGGGCAGGAGCGCTTGGCATTGACGACTGTGGTAGTTAGGAGGCACTGCAATGAGTCTACGGCCCAAGGACCTGGTGCTCGCTCAAATCAAGCACCAGGAGACCACTCGGGTTCCCTACACCTTCGGCTGTGAGGAGGACGTAGGCCGGAGGCTGGACGCCCATTATGGAAGCGATGCCTGGCGAAGCCTCGTCGATTCCGATATCCGGCGCTTGCCTACGCCGAAGCTGGACCTTTTCGGAGCGACCGGACCATACGCGACCGATCACTACGGCTCGGTGTGGCGTGTCGATCGTCGACCCTGGCACCTGGTTGAGCCGGTACTCAAGACGCCGTCACTGGATGGATACAAGTTTCCGGATGTGGACTCCATGCTGGATGAGATCTGGGACAAGGAGGAGACGCTGCAGGCTATCGAGGAGCAGAGCGAGCACTTCCTGGTCCTCGGCTTCGGATGCGGGGTCTTCGATCGCGCCTGGGCGCTGCGCGGCTTCGAGGAGGCGCTCATGGACGCCGTTGCGAATCCGGGGTTCTACGATGAGCTGATCGAGCGGGTGAACGATCACCAGATGGAGATCGTGGAACGGCTGCTGGAGTTATCAGTCGACGGGATCATGTTCGCGGATGACTGGGGCTACCAGCAGGGCGTCCTGTTGGGTCCGGAGCGGTGGCGTCGAAGCATCAAGCCACACCTGGCTCGATCCTATGCCCGCGTCCATGAGGCCGGCAAGTACGTTTTGACCCACTGCTGTGGAGGCATCGAGTCGATCATGTCTGACTTGATAGAGATCGGGCTCGACGTGTATCAGAGTGTTCAGCCAGAGCCCAGGAACAACGACCCCTACGAGCTGAAGCGCAAGTACGGAGAGAGAATGACGTTCTGGGGAGGGCTCGGTTCTCAGTTCATGGTGCCGTTTGGCGAGCCGGACGAGATCAGGGCCGAAGTGAAGCGGCTGTGCCGAGAGATGAGCCGAGGCGGCGGCTACGTTCTAGCGCCGGCGAAGGATCTGCAGCCTGACACGCCCACGAAGAATGCTGCCACCGTACTAGAGAGCTTCCTGGAGCAGGCGGGGACGCCACTGCCCTAGGATTGGGATCTGTACTCGCCGGCACGGTCCTCATCGGTCCTCAGGAACGACTGATGCTTGCTGGCCCCAATGCGCTCACCCCCGTCGGTCCTCGAGCCCCACACTGGCGATGGTCAACGCATCGGTGGCTTGGCCAAGGAACAATGGGAGGGAAAGCAGAAGAACACGTGCGAGCCGCCTCTGCGCCGAGGTAGGGACCAGAAACGGGGGTACGTCTGTGACCGGCCGTGCGGTGGATACGCAATCTGGTCACGCCGGGCTGTTGACAGTCTTGACGAATGGAGGTTGGTCCACCACTATGATTGATGCAATGAGCAACCGTGAACGGTTTCGGGCTACGATGCACTATCAGCCCCGCGATCGGGCGCCCATCTGTGATTTCGGCTTCTGGAGGGAGGTCTGGGATGTGTGGTATGACCAGGGGCTGCCGAGATGGGTCAACAAGACCAACAGTGACCTGTACTTCGGGATGGATTACGGCTTTGACGCCCCCGTCAAAGCTACTGGGATCGAGATCGGCCTCGTGCCACCTTTCGACGAGGTCGTTCTTGAGGATCGAGGCGATCAGGAGCTGGTGCAGCAGTTCGATGGCGTGCAGGTGCTCCGGCGCAAGGTCGGATCCTCGATTCCGATGCCCGTCGGACACAGGCTCGTGGACCGCGACAGTTGGCGCAAGTACTACGTGCCGCGTCTGGATCCTGCCCACCCTGATCGCTATCCCCCGGACTTCGACGAGCGGGTCAAGGAGTGGGCCGACCCCAACCGCGACAGTGTCATCGCGCTACCCGGTGGCAAGTACTGTGGCGGGCTATACGGCTGGTTGAGGAACTGGATGGGTGTTGAGAAGCTCTCCTTGGTGGTGTACGATGACCCGGCCTGGTTCGAAGAGATGGTAACCACGGTGGCCGACTGCATCATCGGGGTTCTGAGTCGTGTCCTGGCCACCGGTGGGCACTTCGATGCCTGTCCCTTGTGGGAGGACATGTGCTACAATGCCGGTCCGCTTCTGAGCCCCCAGCACTTCAAGCGGTACCTGGTCCCTCACTACCGCCGGATCAGTGATCTGGTCCGGAAGCACGGAGTGGACGTCATCTGGGTCGACTGCGACGGAAAGATAGATTCGCTCATGCCCTTGTGGCTCGATGCGGGTGTGAACTGCATGTTCCCCATGGAAATAGGAACGTGGGGGGCGGATCCAGTTCGCTACCGCAAGGAGTACGGCAGGGATCTGCTCATGCTCGGCGGGTTCGACAAGCACATCCTGGCCCGCAGCAAGCGTGAGATCGAGCAGGAAGTCCACCGCCTGGCCCCGCTGATGGAAGAGGGAGGGTACATAGGCTATTGTGACCACCGGGTGCCTCCCAATGTGTCGTTGGAGAACTACCGGTTCTATGTGGAGACCGTACGAAGGGTCTGGGGCAAGGATCTGAATCTGAGGGCAATGGATTGCGATGGGTCGAAGGCTTCGTGGGACCGCGACTCGAGTGATGCTAAACGGTGGAAGGGAGGAGCAGCTTGAGGGATCCAAACATCGTGATCATCATGACGGATCAGCACCAGGCGGCCGCCTGCGCTCGGGAGGGCTTTGGTCTTGACACAACTCCCTTCCTCGACCATCTGGCTCACCAGGGTGTCTGGTTCAATCGAGCCTATACGACTGCCCCGATGTGCATGCCTGCGCGGATCAGCATGCTGACCGGCAGGTTCCCCAGCGCTCATCGGGTTCGCGTCAATCATCACAAGCAGTACGCACTCTACGAGCGGGACCTGATCGATGTGTGCTGTGAGCGCGGTTACGCCACCGCACTGATGGGTAAGAACCACTCCCATCTGTGCCCTGATCGACTGGATCACTGGTTTGAACTGTCGCACGAGGGAGGCAGCGGTCCGGCGCGCACTCCTGGGGAGAAGGCAATGGACGCGTGGCTGACCGAACTGCGGCACGGAGTAGCACTGACGCCTAGTCCATTCCCCGCGGAGTGTCAGTGTCCCTACCGGGCTGTGTCGGATGCGCAGGAGTGGATCAGATCACTCAAGGGTAGCAGATTCTTCCTTTGGCTCTCATTCCCAGAGCCCCACAGCCCGTACCAGGTGTCTGAGCCGTACTTCTCGATGTTCCCGCCGGATGACCTGCCACCCGTCCTTGCGGGTGGGGACACGCTGGAGAAGAAGAGCTTCAAGTGGCAGTGGACCAAGCGACTGGGCGCGCATGTGTACCCGGACTACCAGGATCTCTTGCCGAGGGTACGGGCCAGCTACTACGGCATGTTGCGCCTGATCGACGATCAGGTGCGGCGCTTCGTGGCCTTTCTGCAGGCAGAGGGTCTCTGGGAGAATACCCTTCTCCTCTTCGCGGCTGACCACGGTGACTTCGTTGGCGAGTATGGAATGATGCGCAAGGGTCCCGAGATGCCCGAGGTTCTGGTACGCATCCCGCTCTTCGTGGTGGGCCCCGGTGTTCGAAGTCTCGATATTCCCCATCCGGCTCACGTGTCGCTGGTGGACGTGTTTCCTACGCTGTGCGAGGCTATCGGTGTGCCGTTGCCTGCCGGAGTGCAGGGGCGGAGTCTATGGCCCCTGCTGACCGGGCGCTCGTATCCACAGGAGGAGTTCGCCGATGTCTACGTGGAGCAGGGGTTCGGTGGTCTGCATCATACCAAGGAGGACTGCGGTGACTGGGATAACGGGCCTGCTCCGGGCCTCAAACCCGGGCCGACGTTCGATTGTCTGAACTCCTGCACACAGAGCGGTACACTGCGCATGTTGCGCAGTGGAGACTGGAAGCTGACGTTCGACATGCAAGGGCATGGGGAGCTCTATGATCTAGCTCGTGACCCGTCTGAGCTTGAGAATCTCTATGATCAGTCGGGCTATGAAGACGTTCGGCACCGGATGGTGACGGGCCTGCTCATGAGAGTTCTGCAGGCTCAGGACCCGCTTCCCCTGCCGACCAAGTACGAGATGAAGATGGATCCGCGCAACTACTGGGCACCGTATCGGAGAGAAGCGCAGAATGCCCATCGAATCAGCCCGAAGCCGGGCAAGGCGTTCTGATAGAGGAATTGGGTGGCTGCAGCGAGCGGGAGCACCGGGTGAGCAGTGCGTGTCCGTGGAGAGACCTCTGGCAGCCGGTCCGGCGCGAGAGATCTGGCACCGCACCGTGGCGGAAGCCGTCGCCTTGTGCTTCTCCCGCTCCTCGATCGCCAGCATGATGGTCGCCGCCGCGGGAGCCAATCTTCTTCTGCGTCGCGGCAGTGAGCACCGAGATAGACTGACTGATACTACTGGTACACGGAGGAATGAATGACCAAGATCGCTTTCATCGGAGCAGGTAGTCTGACCTTCACGCGCAAGTTGGTGCGTGATGTCCTCACGTATCCGCTGCTTGAGGATGCCACGATAACGTTGATGGACATCGATGCTGAGCGGCTGGATTTCGCGCGGAGATCGGCAGAGCGCTTGATCCAGGCGGGCAACTACCCGGCCAAAGTTGAGGCGACGCTGGACCGGGCTGAGGCCCTCAAGGGGGCCGATGCTGTGCTGTGCTCCATCCTGGTGGGTGACACCGAGGTGTGGAGGCACGACATCGAGATTCCCATGAAGTATGGAGTGGACATCAACATAGGCGACACGCGCGGGCCTTCGGGGATCTTCCGGGCACTGCGCACGATCCCTGTGATGCTCGACATCATCAAGGACGTTGAGCGTTTCTGTCCTGATGCCATCTTCTTGACGTACACCAATCCCATGGCTATGCTGTGTCGGGCACTGCAGCGCGAGTCGTTCGCACGGGTGAGTGGGCTTTGCCACTCGGTGCAGGGAACTGCCATGATGCTGGCTCGCTGGATCGGCGCGCCGTACGAGGAAGTGACCTACACGTGCGGAGGCATCAACCACCAAGCCTGGTATCTGAGGTTCGACTGGAATGGTAAGGATGCTTACCCGTTGATCCGCGAAGCGGTGAAGAGGCCCGAGGTCTACAACGAGGAGATCGTTCGGAACGAGATGTTCTTGCACTTGGACTACTACGTTACGGAGTCGAGTGGACATAACTCTGAGTACAATTGGTGGTTCCGCAAGCGACCCGATCTGATCGAGAAGTACTGCACACATGGCACCGGGTGGAATCCGGGAGTCCATGAGTTCATCCTGAATGAGTATCGGCAGAAAGAGCTCACCTGGAAGGACGAGGTGGAGGAGTGGTTCTCCGAGGATGCCCCGGTGGATCTGGAACGCGGCCACGAGTATGCGGCGCCCATCATCAACGCCTGGGCAGGAGGGGAGATCTACCAGTTCAATGGCAACGTGCCCAACACGGGATTGATCTCGAATCTGCCCGAGGGCGCTTGCGTCGAGGTGCCCGTGTTCGTGGATCGGGCTGGCTTCCACCCGGTCCACGTGGGGGCGCTGCCTCCCGCTTGTGCGATCCTCACCAACGTGAACTCGATGATCGAGGAGATGGCTGTAGAGGCGGCGCTGACGGGCGACCCTCGGTTGGTCTTTCAGGCCATCGCGCATGACCCGTTGACTGCCTCGGTGCTGTCTCTGGCCGAGATCAAGACGATGGTCAGCGAGATGCTGCAGCAGAACGGGGATCACCTTCCGCAGTTCAAGCACCTGGCGGTGTAGATCTGAGGGACGTCGCTTCAGTCGGACCGTCATGGGCATGGGGAGCCATCGCCGGCGCAGGGGGCCAAGGATCTCCTTGTAGCGCAGAACCCGGGCTGACTCTGGTGGCCCACTGGATTCTCGATTCTGACAGGCAAGGAGATAACGCGTGCTGCTGTCGCATCTCTGTCGCCAGCGCCGGCTGATGGTTCAGTGAATGACGGTCCGGCTTGGCAGTCAAGGAGTGGTGCTGTGATACTGGTAGATTCTCACTGTCATGCTCTGCCGTACTGGTACGAACCCGTTGAGAGCCTGCTCTATCAAATGGATCAGAATGGGGTGAGCTACGCGATCCTGGTTCAGTGCATGGGGCAGTTCAATGGCAATGCCTATCTGATGGAGTGTGTGCGGCGCTTTCCTGATCGCCTCGCCGCGGTGGTCTTGGTGGATGCAGATGGACCCACTGCTCTGCAGGAGCTCGAGCGCCTGGCGGAACAGGGTGCACGCGGAGTGCGGCTGGGACCAGGGACGAGATCCCCAGGGGATGACCCGCTTGCCATCTGGCGCAAGGCAGACGAGCTGGGGCTGCCCGTCACGTGCGGTGGCACGGGAGCCGACTTCGCCTCAGAAGAGTTTGCCGATCTCGTGGGGTCGTTGCCCGACCTGCCAATCATCATCGAGCATCTTGGCTCCCTCAACGTGCCAGATGGTGAGCCGGCGCCCTATGAGATCCGCCGTAAGGCCTTCTCGCTGACCCGGTTCTCAAACGTTTACATAAAGGCGCATGGCTTGGGCGAGTTCTGCAGGCGCGTCTCGGATGGCTCGCAGTCGTTCCCGTTCGAGATGCCGGTTCCTCCGCTACTGGAGATGGCCTACGAGGCATTTGGCCCTCACAGGATGATGTGGGGCAGCGACTATCCTCTCGTGAGTTCAAGAGAGGGCTATCGAAATGCTCTACACTTCACCATGGATCGGCTGCAATCCAAGGGCGAGGAGGCCAGGGAGCTTGTCTTTGGGCGAGTTGCACGTGATCTCTACGGTCTCCGAGGGTAGGGCGAGGTCGCATGCGCTACCTTCGGAGGGGCCGAGCACGAGGTTTGCACTGAAGAGAAGTCGACGCCAGTACCGGGTTCAGTTCAGGCATCGGGATGACGCTGCTGCGACGAGGGACGATCTGGCGGCTGGAGGAGACCTTGCACAGCGACGGAGTCGGCACTCTGAGATGTTGTGAATGGTCCACCGGAGTGGCGGGCGATCGTGGGGCACCGGCCTAGGATGGGATCGGCTTTGCCGGTGTCTGAGGACATGTGCGCGAGGAGAGTGGGGAGGATGGAAGAGCTACACAGGTTTGAGGGCAAGGTTGTGCTCATTACCGGCGCCAGTAGGGGCATCGGCAGGGCCATGGCTCTGAGATTCGCGCAGGAAGGAGCACGACTTGCCCTGGCCGCGAATGAAGAGCAGGTGGACGATGTGGCCGAGGAGATAGTGCAGGGCAAGGGGCAGGCCATCTCCTTTGTGATGGACGTGACCTCGAAGACCGAGGTGCAGGGGATGTTCGATGCCACGATCGAGCAAATGGGCGGCCTGGACGTGTCCATCCACAATGCCGGTGTTATCACTATTGCGCGTCTGCACGAACTCTCCGAAGGGGACTGGGACAAGGTGATGGCCGTCAACACCAAGGGTGTGTTTCTCTGTTGTCAGGCGGCCGCGCAACGCATGACACGGCAGGGCCACGGTAGGATCATCAACATCGCCTCGGGACAGGCCAGGGAGGGGGGCATCTTCACGCCTCACTACGCCGCAAGCAAGTTCGGTGTTCTGGGGCTCACGCAGAGTCTGGCCAAGGAGCTGGCTCCTCACGGTATCACTGTGAATGCCCTCTGTCCGGGAATGATTCAGACCGACATGTGGGTGTACAATGACCGGGAGTGGGGCAAGCTGCTCGGCGAGTACGGGCCGGGCGAACTGGTAGAGGAGTGGGTCAAGCGCATACCGCTTGGCAGGGCCGGCCACCCCGATGATGTGGCAGCGGTGGCTGCTTTCCTCGCGTCTGAGGACGCCGCATACGTCACGGGTCAGGCCATAAACGTCGATGGCGGACTTAGGATGTGCTAGCAGAAACAGGGGAGGGCACGAGTTGAGCGAGAGACTTAGGGTTGGCGTTTCGGCAGATCTGAGGGAGTCGGCAGGGCAAGTGCTGGGGCCGGTGTTGGCTCACCACTTCGACCCTCTGCCTCACGTGGAGTACGAGTACATGCAGGAGTACAAGGGCCACGTGACTGCAGACCAGATCATCGACTACGATGCGGTCATCACCCTACGACCGAGATACGATGCCATGAGCCTTCGGGGGGTGGATCGGCTGGCCGTCATCGCTCGCTGGGGCGTGGGCTACGACATGATCGATGTGCCCGCTTGCACGGACGCGAACGTCGTGCTGGCCATCAACCGGGACGCAGTGCGGAGACCCGTTGCAGAGGCGATCGTAACGCTGGTGCTGGCCCTGGCCAGGCGGTTGCCGGTGAAGGACAGAGTCGTGCGGGAGGGACGCTGGGATCTGAGAGGAGCCCATCCCGGGTTGGGCCTGAGAGGCAAGATCATGGGCTCTGTCGGCCTCGGCAACATCGGTGCCGAGCTGTTCAGGTTGCTCCAACCGTTCGGTCTGGCCAGACGCCTGGCTTTCGATCCCTATGTCAGCCAGGAGGAAGCGGCCAGCCTGGACGTGGAACTGGTGGACCTCGATACTCTGTTCAAGAATTCAGACTTCGTGGCCATCAATTGCCCTCTCAATGACCACACCAGAGGCCTGGTCGATGCTCATCTGCTCGGGCTCATGAAGCCTACGGCATACCTGATCAACACAGCCAGAGGTGCGATTGTGAAGCAGGACGACCTGGTGGAGGTCCTGCGGGCGCGTCGGATCGGCGGGGCAGGTCTGGATGTGTTCGATCCTGAGCCACTTCCCGCGGACCACCCTCTGACCAAGATGGACAATGTGATCCTATCACCCCATTCACTGGCCTGGACAGATCACATATACATGGACAACAGCGTCGGTGCCTGCCAGAGTGTGCTCTCGGTGTTCAGTGGGGAGATGCCTACCTACTCGGTGAACCGGGAAGTAGCCGACCGACGTGGCTTCCAGGAGAAACTGCGTGCACTCAAGGAACGTTCCGGCTCCCCCGATCGCTGATTGGTGACGATGACGACAGAGACAACCGGGTGGAAGAGAACGACTACGCGGAGGCTCTCTGAATGGAGCAGCTCGAACTCGAGTCCTGGGTCGGAAGCCCTCGGGAATCTGGGGGGATCCGGGCCGTCTAGATGCTGAAGCAGTCCGCAGCCACCGCGTGCGACATGACTCGGTGGCTGCGGTTCGGTTTGATGCCCTTCGGTTGCGTTGTGAGCCCCTACCACGCCCGGTTGATGAAGCGGTGACTATGATCGCCAGGGCGCTTCCGGCATCGACCCCACAGGTATGTGGTGTCTTCCCCTTGCGTCGTGCACGACGATACTGTCAACCGACTCCGTCGCCCGGAAAGAGGTGGACGCGGCGAACGGAGTGACTATCTGCGGCACCCATCCGGAGGGCGCGACTTTCCACAGCGTGTACTCGGGCGGGAACACGCCGGCGGTCGACAGCTCCAGGATGACTCTGTATCCGGCCGAGGGCTGTATCCCCACTGCGTGCAGGGTCACCGTGTCCGACTCCTGAACTGCCCAGTAGTGGGCCTTGCAGAGCTCTTTTGTGCCAGCCGTCGCTACCGTCATCCTTCACCTCCAGGCACGCCCGTGAGTTCGAGACGCTCCGTGCTTTGGAGATGGGGTCCACTGGGACTGGAGTCTCCCGGTGTGGAGTGATGAAGGTCGTTGAGGGCAGGGTCGCAGTACATCATCGGGACCTCCTGTGCTATTGAATGCACTCGTGTAGGTTGCCAAGAGTCAACCGGCGAGTCCTGAGCCTCAACTGGCTACAGGGAGCCGGTGCAGCCGTAGTGCCGTGCTGATCTCCGCCACAGAACCGATGTGCGGACTGGTGACCGAGCGCATCATCGGTCGGACCGCCAAACGCAAGCGGCCGATCACTCGGCAGGGACTCTCCCCGCTCGAGGGGTCGGCTGTCAATCCACAACGTAACGCTCCTGGTTCAAGCCACCCGCATGACGTGGCAGTGTAGAGTCTGTGTCCAGGCGTCCGTGTTGGGCTTGTGCCAAGACCTCTCATAAGTATAGGCCGAAACGAGCGTCCCTTGTGTAAGGTATGCTTGACAATCTGATACAGGGATACTCGATTCTCATTGCGGAGAAACCTGCTT
>Ga0180432_10001525_pt1 | contig 36457 bp, 28 predicted proteins | sample SS_ome_10_FD_132414 | JGI IMG/M metagenome (GOLD analysis project Ga0180432, IMG submission 132414) | Hypersaline lake sediment archaeal communities from the Salton Sea, California, USA - SS_1_MS_2 metaG | ecosystem: Environmental > Aquatic > Non-marine Saline and Alkaline > Hypersaline >... | reverse complement strand
TCGACATGAGCTATGAAGGGGGCCTCTTCGTCAGAGGAATTGATGAAAAGGGAGCAATCGCTGATCGTCCGGAGCTGCTGCAGCAGGCCTATGAGCTGGGCAGGAATGTTGGAGCGAATACCTGAGCGGTATAATTCGAGCGAAGGATTAATCAAGTATTGACGTCCCGGGGTGCTGTATTTCTCTGCTGTCGCATACGATATCGGAGGTCGATATAATCTCACCGGTTGTTCCTCCCGGGAATGTGGTATCGACTTTCTCATCGAAAAAATACCATTTCCATTTCTCTCAAATGGTGCAGGTGCCCTTATGAAATGCTTACTATACGCACATGCCAGTTTAATAGTGGCATGTCATATCGTTCGTCGATTGGAAGAGAGCAGGAAAGAGGAGGATCATAGTGGTGTAATAGCCGTATTTTTTCTCATTGCTTCTCTTATTCGAATAGACAGTCGTGAAGAGCGGTGAAGCAGCAGCGGTGAGATGCCATTTCTCAACTGAGATGGCAGGTGCCATTGATGAGATGCGTGATGAATTTCCCGTTGTATTCAAAGATGTTGAGGCAGCCATTATCCTGCTTGATATGCCAGAAGTGTGAGTTGTCCAGCCCCAGCATAGCGCAGACGAGAACCTTGTTTATCACCTGATGTGCGGAGAGGAGAATGCATTCTCCTCCATGCTTTTCAAGGATTTCCTCAAGGGCCTCCAGGGAGCGCTCCCGTACCTCATCGAGCGTCTCGCCCTGTGGTGGCCTGACGAGATGTGGTTCTTCGAGCCACTGACGGTACAGGGAGGGAGAGGCCTGAGCAATTTCGCTGTGGAGATGCTCCTGCCAGTCGCCGTAATCGATGTCGATGAGAGCCTGAAGGGGGTGCACGGCGAGACCGAGCTGTTGTGCAAGCGGTTCGGCCGTTTCAATGGCGCGCTTGAGGGGGCTCGCGTAGATTGCTGTGATGGGCTCACTGATAAGCCGCCGTGCAAGCGCTGCAGCCTGTTCGCGTCCCCGTTCATTGAGGGGAAGGTCAATTCGTCCGCGAAAGCGCTCTCCCTCCGACGAGGCACCGACATTCCAGATCGTCTGGCCGTGGCGAACCAGCAGAATCCGGGTCGTTTGCTGTTTTTGCTCGGTACTGATTTTCGTTTCCTGATAAGAATGCTGGCATTACGGCACCGCTTCCCATAACGGTAGAAGGGGAATTGATTTCTGGCAAGCATTAAATTTTTTCGAAAACGGTTCCGAGGCGCTCACCGCTCTCCATAGATGCCGCGATTCTCACTCCACCTTCATCAACAGAACAGAGAGGCAGATGAACATCACTCCGAGGATGATGAAGATACGCGGGAGATCATATCGTGCCAGAAAGAGGTTGATTACCGCACATCCGAGCATCATCAGTCCTATCATGAAGAAGATGAGGGATATCATTTCTACGATACTGAACCTGTAGTCCGGCGGTGCTCGGTGTTTGCGAATCTCCTTGAGAGCGTTCTCCCTCTCGTCTCGATCCGACAACGGTTGATTCCCTCTATCAGGTGGGCACCTCGAAACGGGTCGTTCAAATATTGTGAGGGTGATGAAAACTTTCCGCTTCTCATGCAGATTGCGGTGAAAAATATCTTATTGAGAAATTGTGATATCTCTGTATGGTATAATGAAAAAAACCGAATATCATCCGTTCAGTTATTGACTCTCCTGTTCGATAGCCGTATATTAGCACCAGAGCATGAAGGTGCATTGTGCTTTTTGTCAGTCTGCACGTCTATACCTCAGAGCAGTATGGGAAGGAGAGGAGATCTTCTCCGCCATGATGGTCTGAATAAGCGGTGATTTTTTAAAACAATCCGGCATCCGCTCATGAGAAGAAAAATATCCCCTTTACAGTGATTTCAGTATCGACTCTGCAGGGGGATATTTCACGGTGGTTTATGGGGGTCGGGTACATAACGAGGTAAGGTTTATGGCTCAGTATGATTATTCTGCAGGGAGAATCCTGGAAGGAATCGGCGTCTCGGAAGATGATTATGATGATGTGCTGGGAGTGGTATTCGATACTTTCTATAGTGGAATGGGGTATATTCAATCAATAGAGGAGATAGAGGATTTTGTCACCTATGAGAAATGTGATGAGCGGTTGCGGGTGATAATACATGTGCTCCTCTACTTTCTGGAAGAGCTCAATGAGAACGGCCTGCTCGTTTCGGAAAATTCTAAAGCCGTTATATGCAGTCGATGCAAGAAACAGGTTGATTGATGCATCAGCATCAGGGCTCTTCATCAGTAAGAATTGTCTTCCCCTGACATCATATACACCACGATCACATCCGCTGGTCAACACGTATCTTCTGCACTGTTCGCATCTGCATCTCTTCACTACCTGTACCGCTTTCCTTCTGTCCAGAAAGAAAGGGCCTTTTCCCGGGGATCTTATCCCGCGATCTGCATTGCAGTTGAAATTATTACGATAAAAAAATGTTGACGCCGTTTTCTTTATGGTGTATTCTAAACCAACTGGTCGGTTTTTAACCACTAGAAGAGGGTGAAATTCATCATTTTATTTTAATTGAATATTATTGTGGTTAGTAACAATTAAATTTTTTTGTAGCATACTGATGGAATACAGGTTGTTTTGCTTTTCCGCACACCTGTATGATCTCTCACCGTGTTGAGAGGTATGTTCCCGTTATAATGAGAATACATATATCATTTTTTGAGCTCTTTATTGAGAGTATCTCTTTGTTCGGTTTTTTGTCTGAAATTGATACGAGAAATTCAGTCTGTACGCATGTGCGTATAAGGGCAGCACGCACTGGGGTAATTTCAGAAACGAGTCTTCGGGGAATTACCGTATCTTTAACATAGAGGAATGTTTAAGGAGTGGGAATCTCTAACGCTCACGGGAATTCCGATAGTATGGAAAAGGGTGTTCAGGAGAACGATAAGACAGACGATCATAAATATCCGTACTTTCAGCTCTATGAACATGTATCCACTCCTATCGTTGTCATTTCGGCTGATTACCGCATTGAGTATTTAAACAATGCCGCGGAGGAATTCTATAATCTCAAGCGGGATCAGAGCATCGGCAAAAAGTGCGTCGTGGAGTTTAAGTGTGAACATGCTGGAGTCCCTGGCGCCTGCCCCATACCAGAGGTGTTGCGTGAGAACCGATCCCTGGATATGCGCCTTTCGAATCATTTCGGGATTAGCAATTGCTATGTACGTGCTTTTCCCATACGGGGAGATGACGGCACCATACAATCGATTGTCGTTGAGGATTTCTCTAAGCTCACCACCGTAACCGCCCAGGCAATTGAGCTTGAATCACGCTTTCGGAAAACCATTGAGCTTGCCGTCGATGCAATATTTGTACTCGGTGAGAATTTTAATGTTGAATTTGCCAACTCGGCCGCAACGGTTATGATAGCCGATTCAATTGAGAACATCGAGGGGACTGATTTTCGGGAGTTCATCAATGATCAGCGGGTTATTGAATTCCTGAAGGATGCCTATCATCGAGAGGGGAGTTACGAGAGCCTCTGCTACTACTCGGATCGGAGCGTTGTCTTCGGTAAGGAGAATCAGTATCTTGTCGAGATGTGCATTACCAAAGCCATCGAGGGGGGTGATCAGAAGAAGCTCTATGTTTATCTGCACGATATAACCGAAGAGAAGAAGCTTCAGAACAGCCTCATGCAGACAAACGAGTTCCTCGAGAATCTGATTGATAGCTCTGTTGATGGGATTATTGCCGTTGATATGAAGGGGAATATTATTATTTTCAATAAAAGTGCTGAAGAACTCTTTGGCTATACTGGGCGGGAAGCAATTGAGAATGTGCACATCACGCAGATCTATCGGCCGGGATTCGCCCGTGAGATTATGCGAATGCTCAGGAGCCCCGGGTATGGCGGTGTCGGAAAGATGGGGGCCATTGAGGCGATTGCCCTGAAAAAAGATGGCGAAGAGATTCCGTGTAATCTCACCGCCGCTATCGTCTACGACCGGTATGGCAAGGAGATTGCAAGCGTCGGTATCTTCTCGGATCTTCGGGAGCGAAAGCGTATGCAGCGGGAGCTGGAGGAAACACAGATGCAGCTTCTCCAGTCTGAGAAGATGTCTTCACTGGGGAAGCTCGCTGCTGGCATTGCTCATGAGATTAACAATCCACTGGGCGGTATCATGATATTTGCGAACATGATTCTCGAAGATCTCAGTGAGGATGACGACAAGCGGGATGATCTTAAGAGAATTGTTTCAGAGGCGACTCGTTGCAAGAATATCGTGAAGGGATTGCTTGAGTTTTCCCGGCAGACAGACAGCACAATGGAGCTCACTGACATCAATCGCCTGATTGAGCAGGGGATGTCGCTCCTGGAGAATCAGGCTATTTTCCATAACATAAAGATTATAAAGACTCTGGATACGGAGCTCCCCCTGGTGAAATGCGACAGTGCTCGTCTGAGCCAGGTTTTCATTAATATCATACTCAATGCCGTGGATGCAATGGGGGAGAAGGGGACCTTCACGATAGAAACGCACTATGAGAAGGATAAAAATATTGCCGAGATAACCTTTACCGATACCGGGTGTGGCATTCCGGAAGATATCATCAATAAGATTTTCGATCCCTTTTTTACCACCAAGGATATCGGGAAGGGCACCGGCCTGGGTTTGAGCATGTCTTATGGTATCGTTAAAGATCATGGTGGTACCATAAATATTCAGAGCACGGTTGGAGAGGGAACAAAGTTCATTATTGAACTGCCTGTCGGAGATTAACTTTTATCATGATTGAGGGGAATTATGGGATTTATCGAGAGCGTGAAAAACGGCACATTTGTGGTACTCTGTGAGATTACCCCCCCGAAAGGAAGCGATGTGTCGAATGTGGTGAAGACGGCGAATCTGCTGAAGGGAAGGGCGGATGCGTTGCTCGTGGCCGATATGCCGAGCGCGGTTATGCGGCTGGGACCGGTCACGATGAGCTATCTCCTCAAGGAAACAGGGGTTGATGTCATCTGTAATTTATCGTGCAGGGATAGGAATGTATTGGCCCTGCAGTCAGATGCACTGAGTGCAGCTGCCCTTGGAATTGAGAATATTTTTATTTCCGAAGGGGATGATATTCAACTCGGCGATCACCCGAAAGCACAGGCGGTCAATGAGCTTGATTGTGATACCTTTCTCGACGTCCTTGCGGGATTACAGCGGGGGACTGATTTTGCGGGGAATGAGCTCGATACTTCACCGAGATTTAATGTCGGCATGAGCATGAATGCCCATGTCTCCGGGGAATCGCTCGATGCGGAGATTGAATTGATGGGGAAACGTCTCGAGAGTGGAGCAGCGTTTTTCATCACGACACCGATATTTAACCTGAAGTCCTTTGAGCCCTTTGTGAAGAAGGTAAAGGAGCACTATTCTGTACCGGTCATTGCAGAGCTGATCTTGTTGAAATCCGTGGCGACCGCACGGTACCTGAACCGCCATGTCGAAAATGTTACCGTTCCCGATGAGATCATCGATCGGCTCTATTCGGCGGGCGATAAAGTTATGGAGAGTATCGCTATCACCACCGGATTGATTCGAGAACTGAAAAATCTCTGTGATGGTGTTCACCTGCTCGCACTCGGGTGGGAAGCGAAAGTGCCGGATTTTCTCGAAGCGGTGGGAGGATAGCAGATGTTTTTTACGTATAGTTTATATGCGTCGCTTGTCATCTGTGGGCTGGGGATACTCTATCGGCTCTATAAATGGTTTTCGGCAAAAGCGGGAATCGAGACGGTGAAAATATCTTTTGGCAGAAGGATAGGCACCGCGCTCACGGGAATAGTGAAAACGATTTTCAGCATTAAGATTTTCACACTGATAAAAGCCCTCCTCCTCGATGTTCTCCTGCAGCGAAGGACGCTCCGGGAGGATTTTCTCAGATGGATCATGCACATCTTCATATATGTCGGCTTTACGCTCCTGCTCCTCATGCACGCGCTTGACAAGATCATAACGGTAAAGCTGTATCCCGAGTATTACTCAACAATTAATCCCTTCATGTTCCTGCGGGATCTCTTCGGACTGATCGTGCTCGTCGGTATCGTGATTGCTCTCTACCGTCGCTTTATACGCAGGGTGCCGCGTCTCTCAACCAATGCGATGGATGTCTATGCGCTGGTAATCATCATAATCATCATCCTGTCGGGGATCCTTCTTGAGGGATTGAAGATCACCTCATACACGCGGTATCAGGAGATGGTGAAGGATTACGGTGCAGCTGACGGAGAGGAGCAGCTTCGCGCGCTGGAGGCCTACTGGGTGAAGGAGTTTTCGGTTGTCTCCCCCCGGCAGCTCAGCTTTGACGTGGAGACGCTCAGGCTGGGCAAGGAGATCCATGATATGAGCTGTGCCGATTGCCATTCCAGACCTCACTGGGCCTTTACCGGTTTTGCTGTTGCGAAACTCATCACGCCCGTCGCTCGCGGGATGGATGAAGCGAATATGATGACCATACTGCTGTACATTCACTTCCTGTCATCATTCATTGCCCTTGCCTATCTCCCCTTCAGCAAGATGTTTCACATCATCGCGACACCGGTGAGCCTCCTTGCCGGTGCGGTGATGACTGACGAGTCCGATCCGGCAAATGTTGCGACAAGGCAGATTATGGAGTTGGATGCCTGTACGCACTGTGGGACCTGCAGCCTTCGCTGTTCGGCGCTCGCCGCATTCCATGTACGGGGGAATTCGGATATTCTCCCCTCTGAGAAGATGCAGCACATACGGGCGCTCGTCAACGGCAGGAAGCTCAAAGACAGTGAGCTCAGATCACTGCAGGAGGGCGTTTACATCTGTACCAACTGTGACCGGTGTACGGTGGTCTGTCCTTCGGGAATCAATCTGCGAGAGCTCTGGTTCGGAGTTCGCGAGCTGCTCATACAGAACGGCTATCCGCTGCTCTCGGTACTCTCGCCACTCTCCTTCTCCCGTGGATTGCGGAGAGAGCGTCTCCCCGAAGATGAATACAGGCACCCCCTGGAGCAGGCGAGAGGGGTGCTCACGGAAAAACTTCATGAGATACAGCAGAGCGATACTGTTCTGTCGCACGCTGATATTGATACCGACTTTCTGAATGAGCTGGGCATGTCCACCGATGCGAACACCTATAGCCAGTGCTTCAGCTGTTCCACCTGCACGACCTCATGCCCAGTGGTCGGCAATTACGATAATCCTATCGAGGTGCTTGGGCTCCTGCCTCATCAGATAATACACGCTGCGGTGCTCGGCCTTAAGGATCTCGCGCTCGGTTCCAGGATGCTGTGGGATTGTCTGACCTGCTATCAGTGTCAGGAGAACTGTCCACAGCAAGTACACGTTGCTGATGTTTTTTACAAGCTTAAGAATATAGCCATCGCCGAGAGCATGAAGCACTCAGAAGAAGAGGAGGTTTCCCGGCGGGCATAAGTGATAGGGGTGATAACCCCGAGTCTGCAGGCATCGACCAGCACGGGGGCGCTGGCAGCGTGCTGCGGGATAGCTTGCCGGAAGAGGGAGCTTGGACGAAATGATAATTTTCTGGTTGAGCAAAGGATCTGGGCTTTTTGATTAACTGCCCGTGACTGTTTCGGATCACAAACGTTTTTGTCTGGGGAGGATGAGCTGAATTGGAGTGGGCTTGTTAATTCTGATTTAATCTCTCGTAGGTCAGGACACGATTATGAAATACGCATTATTCTTAGGATGTACGATTCCGGCACGATTGCCACAGTATGAAGCCTCCGCACGGGCGGTTCTGGAGCAACTCGGTGTTGAGCTGGTCGATATTCCGGATTTCAACTGCTGTGGGTATCCGATGAGGAATTTTGATGAACATTCGTATATGCTCTCGTCAGCGCGGAACATCGCCCTTGCCGAAGAACGGGGGCTGAATATGCTCGTCCTGTGCAAGTGCTGTTTCGGAAGCCTTAAAAAGGCAGAACATCAGTTGAAGAATGACAGTACTCTCAGGAATCAGATGAATGAAGCCCTGGACGGGCCTGCCGTTTCCGGAACAATCGAGATCAAGCACCTCTTGACCGTTCTCTTCCATGATCTTGGTGTTGATGTGCTCAGCGAAAAGGTGAAGAGAACCTTTTCGGGGCTGAACATCGCAACACACTATGGCTGTCATGCCCTGCGGCCGAGTGAAATCGTTCAGTTCGATGACCCCGCCGATCCGAAGATCTTCGATCGGCTTGTCGAGGTAACAGGTGCCCGGAGCATCGAGTGGTCGAAGAGGCTGGATTGCTGCGGTGCTCCTCTGCTCGGCATCAATGACGATCTCTCGATGGATATTATGCAGAAGAAGCTCTCAGACGGAAAGGAGCGCGGGGCGGACTACGTCTGCGTCTCCTGTCCGTACTGTCAGTTACAATTCGATACCGTCCAGCATATGATGCTCTCAAAACGGGGAGGAGATGGTGCACTCCCCTCAATCCTCTATACGCAGTTGCTCGGGCTGTCTCTGGGAATCGATGCGGAAACACTTCAATTGGGAATGAATGAGATTGATATCGGCAGTATTACGGATTATTTAAAATAATCTTTTTTGAATATGATCAGGTAACGATTGTGGAGATTAACCATGAGTGAAGATATACGACGCGCAAGTGATCCCGTTGGAGCCGTTATGGTCGTTGGCAGCGGCATTGGCGGCATACAGGCATCTCTCGATCTGGTGAATGCCGGTTACAAGGTATACCTGGTCGATGAGTCAACCGCCGTTGGTGGCAGGATGGCCCAGCTTGATAAGACCTTCCCGACCAATGACTGCTCCATGTGTATCATATCGCCCAAGCTGGTGGAGGTTGGGAAAGACAGAAATATCGAGATAATAACCAACACAACAGTAGAGGAGATAGATGGAACGCTTGGCAATTTTACGGTCACCCTAACCGAGAAGCCCCGCTTTATTGATCTCGAGAAGTGCACGGCATGCAGCGAGTGTACCAAAAACTGTCCCATAGAGGTCGCTGACGAGTTCAATGGGAGCCTCAGTATGCGGAAAGCGGTATACAAACTGTATCCGCAGGCCGTACCCAATGCTTTTGCCATCGAGAAGCGGGGTCCGGCACCGTGTAAGGCGGCATGCCCGGCGCACATTCATGTGGAGGGATATATCGCGCTTATCAAGCAGCAAAAATATAAAGAGGCTTTGAAACTGATTAAAATGGACAACCCCTTCCCTTCGGTTTGCGGGCGGATCTGTGTCCGCTTCTGCGAACAGAAATGCACCCGGGGCCGTGTTGATGAGCCGGTAGCTATAAATTATCTCAAGCGATTTGTCTCGGATCTTGACCTCCAGTCGGACGACAGATATGTTCCGGAGCAGCAGGAGCCAACCGGCATGAAGGCAGCGGTTGTTGGAGCGGGGCCTGCTGGTCTCACCTGCGCCTACTATCTCGCTCTTGAGGGACATCAGGTGACGGTCTTTGAGGCGCTTCCGGTTCCGGGCGGTATGCTTGCTATGGGAATTCCCGATTACCGATTGCCGAAGGATGTTTTACGGGCTGAGATCGAGGCCATAACCGAGCTCGGCGTCGAGATACGAACCGGTGTGAAGGTCGGTACTGACATAACTCTTTCACAGCTGCGCGATGAGGGATATGAAGCGATATTCATCGGCGTGGGGACGCAGAAGAGCAGGAAGCTTGACATTCCCGGTGAGGATCTCGAGGGAGTCATTCACGGTGTCGATTATCTCAGAGGGATTTCCCTTGGAGAGAATATTTCTCTCGGGAAGCGCGTTGCCGTGGTCGGCGGGGGAAATGTGGCGATTGATGCGGTACGGACCGCCCGGCGGCTGGGCTCAGATGAGGCCTTTATCATTTATCGGCGTACGCGGGAGGAGATGCCCGCCCATGAGGAGGAGGTTGCCGATACCGAGGAGGAAGGAATCACTCTTCACTATCTCTCTGCACCCACAAGAATTATCGGGAAGAACGGCAGGGTTTCTGCGATAGAGTGTATACGGATGGAGCTGGGAGAGCCCGATGAAAGCGGGAGGCGAAGGCCGGTTCCCCTTGCGGGTTCTGAATTTACTATTGAAGTGGATGCAGTGCTCCCCGCGATTGGACAATCTCTTGACGATTCTTTTATCACTGATGGTGACGGTGTAACACTATCCGCTCGCGGTTTCATACGAGCAGATATCAATAGCGGTTTAACAGAGATACCCTTTATCTTTGCCGGTGGGGATGCCGTATCCGGACCTGCTACGGCAATTGAGGCGATTGCTGCTGGAAAAGAAGCGGCGTATGCCATGAATCGATATCTGAGATACGGTGATATCACAAAGCCCGAAAAGTTGGAGTTCCCTGAATATGAAGTTGACATAAGCGATGTTCGGCGAGCTCCCCGCCAGAAAATGCCTACGCTCTCATCAGATAAGCGGGTGAAGGGATTTGACGAGATTCAGCTCGGATTTGACGAAAAACAATCACTTGAAGAGGCGAACAGATGTCTCGAGTGTGGCATCTGCTCCGAATGTATGCAGTGTGTTGAAGCTTGTCTCGCAGGGGCTATTAACCACGATATGGTGCCCGTTAAACGCACCATTGATGTGGGATCCGTTGTCCTTGCCTTGGGCCTTGATACCTTTGATCCGGGTCTGAAAAAGCAGTTCGGATATGGCCGGCTGGCCAATGTGGTTACCAGCCTGGAGTTTGAGCGAATACTCTCCGCATCGGGACCTTTCAGCGGTCAGGTCGTCAGACCTTTCGATAAGAAGCATCCCCAAAAAGTTGCCTGGATACAGTGCGTGGGTTCCCGGGATGTTTCATGCGGAAACGACTTCTGTTCCTCGGTCTGCTGCATGTATGCGACGAAGGAGGCGATAATCGCTCGAGAGCATGACAGCACGATAGAGCCTACAATTTTCTACATGGATATCAGGGCCTTCGGGAAGGAGTTCGACGCATACTATGAACGCGCGCGTGACGAATATGGTGTGCGGTATATTCGCTGTATGGTCTCTAACCTGGAGGAGCGACCCGATACGAAGAACGTAGTTGTACGATATATTGACGAGACCGGTGCACGGATCGAGGAGGAGTTCGATTTGATTGTTCTCTCGGTGGGGATGGTGCCCTCGGAGAGAGCAAAGGCTCTCTGCGACCGGATCGGTATTGATCTGGACAAACACGGTTTCTGTAAAACTTCAACCTTCGAACCGCTGCAAACCTCACGTGAAGGCATCTACGTTTGTGGAGCCTTTCAATCGCCCAAGGACATTCCGGAGACCGTGGCACAGGCGAGTGGTGCGGCAGCGTATGCGGGTGGTGCACTCGCTCCTGCCCGGGGCAGCATGATTGAGGAGGTCATATATCCGGAGGAACAGGATGTCAATGGACAGGAGCCACGTATCGGGGTCTTCGTCTGTAATTGCGGTACCAATATCGGTGGCGTGGTTGATGTCCCGGCGGTTATGGAGTATGCGGCAACGCTTCCCTATGTTGTACATTCTGAACAAAATCTCTACACCTGTTCCCAGGACACACAGGGAAAGATTCGTGAGGCAATAAAAGAAAATAATCTTAACAGGGTGGTTGTTGCCTCCTGCTCGCCACAGACGCATGAACCCCTTTTCCAATCGACCATTCGCGAGGCAGGGCTCAACAAGTACCTCTTTGAGATGGCGAATATTCGGGATCAGTGCTCCTGGGTCCATATGCATGAAAAGGAAAAAGCGACAGAAAAAGCAATGGATCTGGTCAGGATGGCCGTTGCCAACGCAAAACTGCTCACTCCCCTGCAGGAGATGACTATCGATGTCAATCATCGCGGACTGGTAATAGGTGGAGGAAATGCCGGAATGGTGGCGGCATTGGAACTGGCCGAAGCGGGATTTGAGGTCACGCTTGTGGAGAAGGAGGAGGAGCTCGGTGGGAATCTGCGTGATATCTACTACACGATTCAGGGAGATGATGTACAGGAATACCTGAAGGGACTGATTCAGCGAGTTGAATCCGAGCCCCGGATTACCGTTATACGGAATGCTGTCATCGATGGCTTCGAGGGGTATATGGGCAATTTCGTTACCAGTCTCCTGGTCGGTCCCACTATGCGGGCGATGAAAGTTGAACACGGCATCGCCATCCTCGCGACGGGGGGCGAAGAGACAAAACCGGTTGAATATCTCTATGGCGAAGACGAGCGAGTTCTCACCCAGAAGGAGTTTGAGGGGCGGATAGCACTTGAACCGGACTCGGTGAATTCGCTCAACGAGTTTGTGATGATACAGTGCGTCGGATCGCGGGATGAGCAGCGACCCTATTGCAGCAGAATATGCTGTTCGGTTGCGATTAAGAATGCGCTCAAGATAAAGGAGATCAATCCCGATGCCCGGGTGTATATACTGTACCGTGATATTAGAACCTACGGGCTTCTGGAGGAGTACTATACGAAAGCACGGGAGATGGGAATTGTTTTTATCAGATACGATCTCGACCGGAAGCCGGAGGTGACGAAAGAGGGTGATTCTCTCTCGGTTGTTGCCTATGATCCCGTCCTGCGGCTCCGGGTCAAGCTGAATCCCGATCTCCTGGTACTCAGCAGCGCCATCATCCCACAGGAGAATGAGGAGCTGTCAACACTTATGAAGGTGAACCTGACCAACGATAATTTCTATCTCGAAGCGCATATGAAGCTCAGGCCGGTTGATTCTGCCACTGAAGGCATCTACCTCTGCGGTATGGCACATTTCCCGAAGCTTATCGACGAAACCATATCCCAATCGGCAGCGGCAGCTGCACGGGCGGTTACCGTTCTCTCAAAGGACAAATTGCAGGCGAAAGGCATAATCGCTCGAGTAATTCCCGAGCGCTGTGCCGCCTGCCTGACCTGTGTTCGGGTCTGTCCCTTCGGAGTTCCCTTTATCAATGATGAGGGGGTAGCCGAGATAAATCCGGCCCTCTGCCAGGGATGCGGTACCTGTGCAAGCGAATGTCCCGGCAAGGCAATCGAACTGCAGAATTATCGGGATGTGCAGATAATTGCGAAGTGTCAGGCAGTGAGGAGGAAGGAGAGCTATGGAACAGTTTGAGCCAGTTATCATCGCCTTTTGTTGCAGCTACTGAGGATATTCCTCCGCGGACCTGGCAGGTTCGATGCGTGCGCAATATCCGGCGAACATCAGGATAATAAAGCTTCCCTGCACCGGCAAGGTGAGCGAGATACACATGCTTAAGGCTTTTGAATCCGGTGCCGACGGTGTCTATCTCGTCGGCTGCGAGGAGGGGAACTGCCACTTCCTCACTGGAAACTTGCGGGCGAGGAAGCGGGTTGAGCGGGTGAAGCGGATACTGGAACATATCGGCATAGAGCCCGAGCGTCTCGCCATGTATAATCTCTCCGCGGGCGAGGGGACGAGGTTTGTTCAATATGCGAAGGAGATGACGGAGAAGATACGGGAGCTCGGCCCCACCCCCATAAAGCCGAAGAAGCAGGAGATCGGAACCGAACGCTTTGAGGTACAATAGGGTATCATCGTATACTATTATAGAGCACCATGAAAGGAGGAGAGAAATGGTCATTGGTGAAGGTAAACCGATAGAAGAAGTCTTATCCATGATATCGGATAAGAAGAAGATATTAGTTGTCGGGTGCAGGGGCTGTGTTACCGTCTGTTCCGCCGGGGGAGAGAAGGAGGTATCGATTCTCTCTTCAGCCATCCGCCTTGCCAGAGAGAAAGAGGGGAATCCTATCGAGATACGTGAGGAGACTATTGAGCGGCAGTGCGATAATGAGTATGTTGAAGAGCTGCGCGGTTATATCGATGAATATGATGCCGTTCTATCCATGGCCTGCGGTGTCGGTGTCCAGTTCCTTGCAGAGCGGTATCGAAAAATACCAATTTATCCCGCTCTCAACACCACTTTCATCGGAGGAACGCTCGAGCAGGGAGTCTGGGTGGAGCGGTGCCAGGCATGCGGGAATTGCATTCTCGATAAAACCGGCGGCATCTGTCCGGTCGCCCGGTGCTCCAAGAGTCTGATGAACGGTCCCTGTGGTGGATCGAGCAACGGGAAATGCGAGATCAATCCGGAAATCGATTGTGTATGGCAGCTCATCTACGACCGGTTGAAGGAACTGGGAACACTGGAGATATTCGAGGAGGTGGTACCGATTAAAGATTGGTCGACAAGTCGTGACGGTGGTCCGAGAAGGATTGACAGGGAGGATCTGAAGCTATGACGACTGAGAGCAGGTTGCAGAAGCTACTGGAGAAGGGTGAGTTTGTTGTCACCTCGGAGTGTGGCCCCCCGCGAGGGGTCAATCCTGATATTATTCGAAAGAAGGGGGAGCTGCTCAAGGATACCGTCGATGCGGTGAACGTCACTGATAACCAGACTTCGGTGGTGAGGATGTCGAGCATTTCATCATGTATTCTCTTGAAGCAGCTGGGCATGGATCCTATCATGCAGATGGTTACCCGTGACAGAAATCAGATTGCGATTCAGAGCGATATCATCGGCGCTGCTGCACACGGCATTAATAATATCCTGTGCCTCTCCGGTGACCATCAGCACTTTGGTGATCATCCGAAGGCGAAAAATGTCTACGATCTTGATTCGGTTCAGCTCATTCAGACGGTCAGGCATATGCGTGATGAGGGGAAGTTTCTCGGCGGTGATGATCTGGATGGGGTGCCGAAACTGTTCATTGGAGCGGCGGCGAATCCCTTTGCTGATCCCTTTGAGGTGCGTGTCCCCCGGCTGGCAAAGAAAATCGCTGCGGGCGTTGAGTTCATTCAGACGCAATGCATCTATAATCTCGATAAGTTTGAGAAGTGGATGGAGGGAGTCAGGGAGCGTGGCCTGCATAAAAAAGTGCACATTCTTGCGGGGGTAACACCCTTCAAGTCGGTTGGGATGGCAAAGTATATGAAGAACAGAGTGCCGGGCATGGATGTACCTGATGCGATGGTTGAGCGGATGCAGAGCGTTGAGAAGGAGAAGCAGCCGGAGGAGGGGATAACCATCTGCGTTGAGACGATTAAACGATTGAAAGAGATTGACGGCGTTCACGGGATTCATATAATGGCAATAGAATGGGAAGAAAAAGTTCCCGAAATTGCGGAACGAGCAGGTCTTTTACCGAGACCCAAATTGTGATATAGTTTATTAATTCATTTATCATTATAGAGGGGGAGGATTCCATCATGTCTGAAAAGAAGAAGGTATTGCTTGTCGACGATAATCCGGATTTTGTAGATGCGACCAAGTTGATACTGGAGAAAAAAGGTGGGTATGATGTCACCGTGGCATACGATGGTGTTGAAGGTATTGAGAAGGTGAAGTCCGATAAGCCTGATATTATCGTTCTTGATGTCATGATGCCTAATAAGGACGGGTACAAGATGTGCGCTGAGCTGAAGGCGGATGATGAGTACAGTAATATACCGATTATCCTGCTTACTGCAGTCGCTTCTCATATAACCGATACGCAGTATACACCGCGTATGGGAATGGAGACTGAAGCGGATGATTATATCGACAAACCCGCCGAACCGAAAGAGATATTGAAACGTATTGATGCGCTCTTGAAGAAGTAGCGTCTATACGGTAATGCCTTCAGGCAAACGGCTGGTATATTTTTTCGAATGCTAACTGATACGTGCCGCGGTAAGCGGGGAATTGTGATGAAGCCATATCATAACAGGCTGAAGGGGTGATGGAGAAGGAAGTCAACATCCTTGTTATTGATGATGAGGCAGTTATCCGTGATGGATGCACCAAGATCCTGACGAAGGCGGGGTGGTGTGTCGAGACAGCTGAGGATGGCATCTCGGGGATTGAGCTCATCAAGCAGCATGGTTACGATATTCTCTTGCTTGACCTCATGATGCCGGGGATGAATGGTCTTGAAGTAATCCAGGAAGTCAATAAGATAACGAGTGATATATATATCATCGTTATCACCGGATATGCGACCATTGAGACGGCCGTTGAGGCGATGAAACGGGGAGCGTACGATTATATCCCCAAACCCTTCACTCCCGACCAGCTGCGGGTTGTCGTCAAGAAGGTCCTTAATAACCAGGCGCTTATCCGTGAAGCCGAGCGGCTTCGGGAAGAGCAGGAGCGGGGACTGCTCGCTATAGCCCACGAACAGAGCAAGATAAAGACCATCGTGAACTCGATGCCCAACGGTGTGCTCGTCATAGATGAAGAGAACCGTATTGCACTCTATAATCCCATCGCCAGCAAGCTGCTTAACCTCAGTGGCGATGAGTTGATCGGTACATTTGCCGATCAATGCCTCGACAGTGAGGATTTGAACTGCATGATTGCCGATGTGCTGGATAAGAGCAAGGAGGAGCATCCCATTATATCTGGTGAGATAACGGTACGGGAGGAGATATCCGTAATGGCTCACATTGCTCCGGTTATGATGCAGGGGGAAGAGGTGATTGGCGCTGTGGCTATTTTACAGGACATCAGTGCTCAGAAAGCCATGGAGAGAATGAAAGCCGATTTTATCGCAAAGGTCACCCATGAGCTCAAATCGCCCGTTGCGACAATTAATCAGCTCCTCATGACCCTGCAGGAGGGAGTTGCCGGCGATCTCGAAGAGAAGCAGAGCCAGATGATAGGGCGAGCCCGTGAATGGGGCGAGGGATTGCTCGATCTCATTTCCGACCTGCTCAACATTTCCAAGATTGAGTCGGGCTTGTCTGTTCAGAAGAAGGTTCCTCTTGATCTGAAAGGAGAGATCCAGGAGATTATTGAGCTTCTTGCACCGCAGGCCGAAAAGAAGAAGATTAACATAATGCTTGCCATTGAGAATATTCCGCAGTTGCTTGCTGATCATGATGGGATGAGAGAGGTTTTCACGAATCTCATCAGCAATGCGATCAAGTACACCGATGACGGTGGTGAGGTGGCCATCAGGGGCGAAACAGGGGGAGACTATCTCAAGATCTCGATTTCCGATAATGGCATTGGCATCAGTGAGCAGGACCTCCCGTTCATTTTTGATCGGTTTTTCAGGGTCAAGAATCAGAAAACCAGACAGATCATGGGCACCGGTCTCGGCCTGCCCATCGTCAAGGAGATAATCGACGCTCATTTCGGATCTATTGAGGTTCAGAGCGAGGAGGGGAAGGGAAGCACCTTTACCGTCCTTCTCCCCGTGAGGATGGATTAATACCGCCAGGATGGATAAAGGCCCTTGCAGAGAGCACGCGTGCGGAAAAGCTGCCTTTGATATTCTTTCTACTTGATTTTTTCCTCTACCGATTTTTAATAGTCCCGTACCGAAGGAGTGAGTGTTTATAGAGTAAATGTCATCGAGGCACCTCGATTGCTCCCGGGGTAAGCTCCGCGAAGGATGCTCTCTCGCATCCATGTGCTTCGCTACGCGTAGCCATCCGTGTTCAACGCGATCTCAGTTCAATCATAAATGAACAGAGATTGCTGAGCCTGTTCCGAGCACCTCGAATTATCTCGGGGTAAACTCCGCGAGGAATCAAGCGCTCCTCTCAATGACATGATACTCTGTCGACATGTCCAAAGGAGCGAAGAGGGCGATTGCGTCCCGCAGTCGGACTGTGCTGTCGGTGCGTATGGCGAGTATGCACGATTCGCCGGTGCTCCAGGCTTGAAAGAAGAGCAGAATGATTACACCTCGGAAAGGAAGCGCCATGTCCGAAGAAAAACTTCACATTGCCCATATTAATGCAACCACCATACCCGACGCCTGGTTTCAATGCGTCTGGGAAATGCTCGATCACGGTTTTACCTATGAGATACAGCACGGCTCCTACGTGGGAGATATGCGTCTCGAAATGGACTTTATAACGGTTTATATAGCGCACCCGCAGACCCGCCCCCTTGAGCCGGATATCCCTCCCCATTACGGGATACCGAATCCCGTCGAGCCGGGGTATATCGAGCAGTATCTCCCCTACCTGATGACCGGCGCGAAACAGCCCGGAGAGGACTACACCTACGGCCAGCGTATTGTCGCGGGAACGGTCGTCCTCGATGACGATAGGAGTGATGGGGATTCCGATCTCAGGCGAATTGGGATTATCAATCAGGTTGAGCACTTCATAAAGGTTTTAAAGGAGACGCCGAACACCAATCAGGCCATTTTACAGGTAGGGCAGCCGTCCGACTGCCTCCTCGCCGATCCTCCCTGCCTGCGACACATCGATATGCGGATCAGGGATGGGAAGCTCATCTTCTACCCCTATTTCAGATCATGGGATCTCTGGGGCGGCTTCCCGGCGAACCTCGGCGGAATGGTATATCTGCAGGAGTACATGTCCGCCGAAATCGGTGTCGAGCCGGGTCCCTTCATCTGCTCCTCCAAGGGGCTTCATATATACAGCTATGTCTGGGAGCTGGCCCGCATGCGAACCGGAAAGTCTGCTGATAAATAAAAAAATCAGATAACCCTTTACAATCACAGTGAAGTTCCCTCAACGAGAACCGAAAGCCGGTTTTGATTTCAAATTCCAATTTTTTATTTTTTTTTCTTGATAATTATGAATGCGTAAATTATTTTTATTTTTACCATGGGGGAGAGTCCGCTCAAATATAAAATAATTATACATATTTCAGCAATTATATATCTTTTTCCGCTCTGTCGTTAAACGTCCATTTTTGATGTGTTGTAATTACTCCATTCATTTTAATAAAAAGGCATATCGATCATAGTTTGCATTGAAGAATAGTGGCAGTTGATGTGCGAAGCAATTGAGTAAGATATTCTATAGGAGAGAGAAAACGCCTTTGAACAAAATACTCTGTTCGCATTGAGTACCGAAGCTGATGTAAAATATCTGCAGGCGGTGCTGAGTAGTAGCTTTAAATAATATATAAAGAGGTTCGCTTTGAGTGAAATCACCTTTACTATCAACGGGAATACGGTAAAGGGGGAGACGGGCAACACTATTCTTGAGGTAGCGCGAAATTACGGTATCTACATTCCTACTCTCTGCTATGATCCCCATCTCGAGCCCTATGGCGCCTGCAGGGTTTGTCTCGTTGAAGATGTAAAACGGGGTAATCTCCTGGCTTCCTGTGTAACACCGATATCGGAGGGCTTATCGGTCGTTACTGATTCACCGCGCGTTCTCGAGGCGAGGCGCGTCGTGGTAAAGCTCATGCTTTCGAGCCATCCCGAATCCTGCATCGTGTGCGAAAAGGGGAATCGATGTCAGCTTAGACAGATTGCTTCAGAACTGGGTATTGGGCGGGTGGATTATTATCCCATGCCAAATTTCACCGGAATACAGGAGCTCAATCCCTTTATTCAGCGGGATCTGAGCAAGTGCATCCTCTGTGCGAAGTGCATCCGGGCGGATCATGAACTGGTGGTGGAAGGAGCAATTGACTATCTGGGAAGGGGGTTTGAGTCGCATCCAGCAACTCTCAATGATGGACCACTTGAAATATCGGAATGCACCTTCTGTGGCACGTGCGTGGAAATGTGTCCCACGGGAGCGCTCTTCGAGCGGGGAAAGCCAGCACGGGGGACGGCATCTCATCGAGTTGCAACCACCTGCTCCTTCTGCGGGTGCGGGTGCTCGCTCTGGCTTGAGGTGCGGGAAAATCAAGTTGTCGGTGTACGTTCAGGCATTGCAGGATCGGTGAACGGGATGACCCTCTGCGTAAAAGGTCATTATGGATATGATTTCATCAATCACCCCGATCGCCTGCAACGGCCGCTGATGAGGAAGAACGGTGAACTGATGGAGTCCAGCTGGGATGAAGCGCTCACGGCAGCGGCAGAAGGCCTGAAAAGGGTGAGGGATTCCTCTGGTGGAGAGAGTATTGCCCTCATTACCGGTCCTCACTGTACCAATGAGGAAGCGGTTCTGATAGGGGATTTTGCTCATCGGGTACTGGGCGCTCAGGCAATATGCAGCGCAGCGCTGAACAGTCTGGTCGGCGGGATGAAAGAAACAGTCGGATATGTGGGGACGAAGGGTTCAATGCAGGATCTCGAAGAGGCCGATGCAGTTCTCATTATCGGCGCCAACCCCACGGAGACAGCTCCCATCGCAGGGTATAACATAAAGCGCGGGGTGCGGAAGCATCAATCATCACTCATCGTGATCGATCCCTTCGAGATTAAACTCACCCGATTTGCCCGGTTGTGGCTCAGAGTGAACATCGGGACCGATGAGTTACTTCTCCTGGCTTTCATCAAGATTCTCATGGAGAAGAAGGAGTGTCAAAAAGGGATTTCCCGTAAAGATGCACGAGCAATTAAAAAGGCCGTAAAGCGGATTTCAATGAAAGATATCGAACAGTACACTGGCATTTCAGTTGAGCAGCTCAAGGAAGCGCTCGATCTGTTCTGTTCCGGTGAAAGGAGAGTCATTATCTTCGGCAATGGGATTACGCAGCAGCCGAATGGTGAATACCTGGTGCGGCTTGTCTGTATTCTCGGTACCATCATTGGTCGCCTTAAGGGTAATGAGACCGTTCTTTTCCCACTCATCTATCAAAGCAATGCAATGGGAGCCTATCATATGGGCCTCGTCAATGGGATAACGCCGGCGCTTCTCTTCGAGGGAGCACGCAGCGGTTCGGTGAAGGGATTGTGGATTATCGGTGACGATCCATTCGTCCTACCCGAATCAGGTTTTATTGAGGAGGCACTTAAGGAGGTTGAATTTCTCATTGTTTCCGACACCTTCCTCAGCGGGGCAGCAGAGCGTGCAGATATAGTTTTCCCTTCAGCGAGTTTTGCTGAGAAGGGGGGAACGATGACTAATATCGAAGGGCGTGTTCAGCAGCTTCGTCCGGTGATTGATTGTGTCGGAGAGAGTCGCCCGGACTGGGCAATCATTGCCGATGTTGCAGATGCGATGGGTTCACCCTACCGTTTTGAGTCAGAGCGGGACATCACCGAGGAGATGGTGCGCCCTCTCCCCCTCTATTCGAGGGTGCATATCAGAGATATGGGTGATGAGTACTACTCCTGTCTCCTTCCCCGAAGTGAGTCGGGTGTTCGTACCGTATCAATTCCGGAAAGAGCTCCTGGCTTCCCTGCAAAGAGTGGTGAGTACCCGTACCGGCTCATCGTGGGAAGTGTGCTCTTTCAGCTCGGATTCGGCCACCGGACAGCACATTCATCGCGACTCATGCGTATGGAGGATGCATATGCACAGATGAATGCCGATGATGCATCGCGGGAGGAGATTCAAGACGGTGATCATATCAAACTGAGATCTCCTCATGGGGAGAGAGAGATTAGGGTACAGGTAACAGAACGAGTGCCTCGTGGAGTGATCTTTATGCCGCGCCCCTCCGTTAAGGGGACCAATTTAGCATCTCTTGCAGAGAGTGAATTAAAAGCGATTCATATCAGAATAGAGAGAGCATCATCATGAAGATACAAGAACTTGATCTCAGTGACTTCGAGTCGATTCTTACGGAATATAAAGGGCAGAAGTGGGCACTCATTCCCCTTTTGCAGAAGGTTCAGGAGGAGTACGGATATATCCCGCCTGATACGATTGAACCGATTGCAAAGGCACTTCATCTCTTCCCCAGCGAGGTGCAGGGAGTCATAACCTTTTATGCGCAATTTTCGTTAACGCCCCGGGGGAAATATGTCATACGGGTATGTCGCGGAACCGCCTGTCATGTTCGAGGAGGGAGGAGCATTCTGCGCATCCTCATGCGTGAGCTCGGACTTAAACCGGGGGAGACCTCCGAGGACTATCAGTTTACGCTTGAAACGGTAGCATGTCTCGGCGCCTGTTTTCTGGCACCAACTTTGATGGTCAACAAGACCTATTTCGGAAGACTTACTCCGCCGAAGGTAAACTCAATTCTCAAACAATACGCGAAATAAGGGGGAAGTATAGATGGCTAAACTCTCCTTGCGATCGCTTGAGAAGTTTCGGAAACGATGTGCAAGAGAATTGATGGGCCCGAAGCAGTGTATTCGTATCTGTATGACCGGGTGTAAGGCCTATGGTGCAGAAGAGGTGAAAGAAGAGCTTGAACGGGAGGTGAGAAGCCGCGGGCTCGTAAAATCTGTTGAGATTCGGGAGACCGGTTGTCATGGATTTTGTGCTCGTGCTCCGGTTCTGGCTATTGATCCTCTGGGAGTATTCTATCAGGAGGTAACCCCGGCTGATGCAACCAATATCATTGAGTATACCATTCAGCGGGGCGAGGTTCTCGACGATCTCCTTTATGAGGATCCGAAAACCGGTCAGAAAATCCGCATTACAGAGGAGATCCCTTTTTATAAATTTCAGAATCGCCGGGTACTAAAGAATTGCGGGATAATCGATCCGAAACGGATTTCCCATTATATCGGATCGGGTGGTTATGCCGCATTGAGTAGCGTGATCCGCGGCAAAAAACCCGAGGAGGTTATTAATGAAGTCGAGCAGTCGGGTCTCCGTGGACGGGGTGGTGCTGGATTTCCCACCGGAACGAAATGGAGATTCGCGAGCAATGCAGCAGGTCAGCCGAAGTATATCGTGTGCAATGCAGACGAAGGCGATCCCGGTGCTTTTATGGATCGTGCAGTTCTTGAAGGAAATCCGCATAGTGTCATTGAGGGGATGATAATTGCGGCATATGCCATAGGCGCCCGGTATGGATATATATACGTCCGGGGGGAGTATCCCATCGCCGTCGAGCACCTCAAAATAGCCATCGGGCAGGCACGTGCATTGGGACTGCTCGGCGAGCGCATCCTCCGGACGTCGTTCAGCTTCGACCTTGAGCTCAAGGAGGGGGCCGGTGCCTTTGTCTGTGGTGAGGAGACGGCTCTCATAGCGTCTATTGAGGGGCGGCGGGGCATGCCGCGGCCGCGGCCACCTTTTCCGGCCCAGTCAGGTCTCGACGGAAAACCGACCAATATAAATAACGTTGAAACCTTTGCCAACATACCACTGATTATAGGCCACGGAGCTTCGTGGTATTCATCGGTGGGTACCGAGGGGAGCAAGGGGACCAAGGTTTTTTCACTTGCTGGCAAGGTGAACAACACCGGTCTCGTCGAAGTTCCCATCGGTATGTCCATACGTGAAATCATATATGATATAGGCGGGGGTATCCCGAAGAACCGACGATTTAAAGCTGTTCAGATGGGAGGCCCCTCCGGGGGGTGTGTCCCTGAGAAGTACCTGAGCCTTCCGGTCGATTATGAATCGCTTCAGTCTATCGGCTCGATTATGGGATCGGGCGGCATGGTGGTCATGGATGAGAACAACTGCATGGTCGAGATTGCCCGTTTTTTCCTCGATTTTACCCGTTCTGAGTCCTGCGGAAAGTGTAGTCCCTGTCGTCTGGGGACCAAACAGATGCTCGAAATTTTAACGCGAATTACACAAGGGAAGGGACGTGATGGTGACATTGATTTGCTTGTTGAGATCGGCGAGAGTGTTATACGGAGCGCGCTCTGTGGCCTTGGACAGACCTGTCCGAAACCGGTTCTCTCAACCATCAAGTACTTTCGTGATGAGTACGAGGCACATATAAAGGACAGGCGATGCCCGGGAGCCGTTTGTGAAGCTCTGGTAATATCTGCATGTCAGCATACCTGTCCGGTGGGGGTCAATGTTCCCCATTACATTGCCGCAGTCGGGGAGGGGAATTTCATCAAGGCTGCCGAAATCATCAGAGAGCGAAATCCCTTCCCGGCCATCTGTGGCCGTATCTGTCATCATCCCTGTGAGACGAAGTGCCGCCGCGGCGAGCTCGATGAACCCGTTGCGATACGATCCCTGAAGCGCATTGCGGCTGATAAGTATTTTGAACAGGTGACAGAACCGCCGCCCCCCTTTCCGAAAACGAAGAGTCAGAAGATAGCGGTTGTGGGTGCCGGTCCAACCGGACTGACCTGCGCCTTTTATCTCGCTCGTATGGGGTATACGGTGAAGGTTTTTGAAGCCCTTCCGGTTGGCGGCGGCATGCTGATGGTAGGAGTTCCGGAATTCCGTCTGCCAAAAGCAGTGATACAGAAGGAGATAGAATACATACAGCATCGAGGAGTTGAGATACAGTATGATACTCCGGTGAATATCAACTTTACCCTGGAGGACATCAAGAATCTGGGGTATGATGCGATATTTATCGCTGCCGGAGCACAGAAGAGCCAGCGAATAAGGATTCCAGGAGAAGATGAGGGGCTCAGAGGGCTTTACTTCGGTCTTTCATTTTTAAGAGATGCGAAGCTCGAGCGTGAGATTGAAGTGGGAATGAGAGCGGTTGTTGTCGGTGGGGGCAATGTTGCAATTGACGCGTCAAGAACCCTTCGGCGACTCGGCTGTGAAAAGGTAACCATTATTTATCGACGGGAAAAGGAAGAAATGCCAGCCACTGAAGAGGAGATAGAAGAGGCCGAACGCGAGGGCATTATCATTGAGACACTTACTGCACCGGTGCGTGTTCTCTCGCGGCGGGGCGCAGTGATAGGCGTTGAGTGTGTGCGGATGAGACCCGGCGATTACGATGAAAGTGGCAGGAGAATACCCGTACCGATACCGGCATCCGAGTTCGTTATTGATGTTGATATGCTCATTCCTGCAGTCGGTCAGGCGCCTGATCTCTCATTTTTGCCTCCTGATAGCAAGCTGGAACGAACAAAGTGGGAGACCCTTGAGGTCGATTCCAATACCCTTGCAACGAATATCTCCGGTATTTTTGCAGGGGGAGACTTTGTGACCGGCCCCACATACATAATCGAAGCGATTGCAGCAGGGAGACGGGGGGCAGTTGCAATTGATAAATATTTAAGTGGTGATACGACGCGGGTTGTGTTTGCTGATAAACGGGAGAGAGCTCCCGAGCCGATGGAGGATGCGCTCAAAGACGTTGCCGAGATGAAGCCGCGGGTGCGGATGCCCACTGCGCCTCCCGAAGAGCGTGTAAAGGATTTCAGAGAGATTGAACTCGGATTCACCGAGGAAGAGGCATTTGAGGAGGCGAAGCGATGTCTCCGGTGTGATCTTGAAGTCTAAGGGTGAGTGATGATGTTATAAGCTTTTCACCTGCCAGGTGAGCAAAGGAGGGAGCATGATTCGATCAATCACCAAACAGAAGCAGTTTGAGGAGATAGAGGAGCTTCTTGAAAGCTTCTCGAGAATATTCATCATCGGCTGTGGAACGTGTACCACCATGTCCCATACCGGTGGACAACCTGAGGTTGAGCGAATGGCGGTTCAGCTCAGGGAGCGGGGGAAGCAGATAACCGGTTCGATGATAATACCCGTTGCATGCGATGAACTGACTCATGAAGCCCTTGAGGAAAATAAAGAGGCGATGGCAGATGCAGAAGCCTTATTGATCATGACATGTGCCTTTGGCGTTCAAACGATTGCGATGCATATCGACAAGACGGTTATTCCGGCTCTTGATACCATCTTCATAGGAAAGGAGAAGCGTCCTGGTGAATTCGAGGAAATCTGCCTGCAGTGCGGTGAATGTGTGCTGGCGTATACTGCGGGAATTTGTCCGGTGGCAGGCTGCCACAAAGGTCTCGTGAATGGCCCCTGCGGTGGCACTGATAAGGGTAAATGTGAGGTCGACCCGAACAAGGACTGTGTCTGGACGCTTATTTACAACAAGCTTGAGAAGATGGGGCAGCTCGATCGCATGCGGAAGTACCAGCCGCCCAAGAACTATAACGTTGAGCCCAAACCCGGCAGGACTATCATCCCATTCGTAGAGAGGAGTACAGGAGATGAAACCGAGCTTTAAAGAGGTTCTTAACTCCGGCAAGTTTGTCGTCACCGGCGAAATCGGCCCCCCGAAGGGAACCAATATCGAGGAGATGCTTCATAATATTGATCTGCTCAAGGACAGGGTCGATGCGCTGAATGTCACTGATCATCAGAGCTCGGTGATGCGCTTTCCATCGATTGGCGGGGCCCTGGCAATTAGGGAGCGTGGCGGTGAACCGATTCTTCAGATGACCTGCAGGGACCGTAATCGGTTGGCGCTTCAGGCGGAGCTTCTCTTCGCTTCCAGCCGGGGTATCGGGAATGTCCTCTGCCTGACCGGTGATTCTATCACGGTTGGTGACCATAAGGCGGCGAAGGGAGTTTTCGATCTCGATTCAACACAGCTTCTTCGCATGGTTCGACTCATGGAGTCAGGAAAGGATATGGGGGGGAATGATCTCGATGGTGCTGTTGAGTTCTGTGCCGGCGCAATTGTCACGCCCGAAGCTGATCCGCTGGGACCGCAACTCATTAAGTTTGAGAAAAAGGTTGATTCCGGTGCTGAATTCATTCAGACCCAGGCGATCTATGATCTGGATAACTTCCAGCGTTTTATGGATTATGCGAGCAGGTTTAGCGTAAAGATACTTGCGGGTATCGTCCTCCTCGTCTCGGCGCGGATGGCACAGTTTATGAACAAAAATGTACCGGGAATATTCGTGCCGCAGAGCCTTATTGACGAAATGGCCAGTGCACCCAAGGGGACCGCCCTCCAGAAGGGGATTGAGATCGCCGGGCGCATGATTCGGCATATCAAGGAGAAACAGATGTGCGATGGGGTTCACATCATGGCAATCGGCAAGGAGGATGTTGTTCCCGATATTCTGAGCGCTGCGGGTTTCGACGGTAATCCCTGAGCACGGGGCATGAGGCATTATGAGATCAGTCAAGGAACTATTTCAACAGAAACATGAGTATGAAGAGAACAAAACACTCGAAGAGGAACTGAGGAGATCTGAGAAACGCTACCGGGATCTCTTTGAGCAGGTGCGGCACGGCATTATCATCAGTACACGAGAAGGAAGCGTGGTCGACTGCAATCAAGCGCTCCTCGACATGCTCGGTTATGAGAATAAGGAAGAATTTCTTTCGATTGATATTCAGCGAGATCTCTACGAAAATCCGGCAGATCGAAAACCCTTTCAGCGCGAAGCGGAGAAGAGGGGATACGTCAAGGACTATGAGGTCAATTTCAAGAAGAAAACCGGCGAGAGCGTTCCGGTGCTGCTCACTATCACTACCCGTTATGACAGTAAAGGAGATGCGATCGGATATCAGGGGCTCATCGTTGATATCACCCAGCGCAAGCGCATGGAGAAGGAGATTCGAAAGGCGACGCAGCAATTTGAGAAGATTGCCGAGATGGGCGATGATGGAATTCTCGTTTTTAATGAACAGTATCGGATTGAGTTTGCGAATACCCTGGCAACGATTATAACCGACTTTTCGGAGGATACACTCATCGGGATGGACTTTAACCGACTTCTCGGAGAGCGGGAGCGTTCATACGTTGCTGATATCCACTCGGAGGTTGGCGAGGATGAGAACAGACGGGTGTGTATGGAGATGGCGATACGAACCGCCAATGATGATCACAAAGAGGTTGAGGCATGTTTCAGTATCGCAAAGGGGGAGGATGGAAGCAAGAAAACATATGCCTATCTGCGAGATATCACCCAGCGTAAGAAGATGGAGCGGGAGATTCGTGAAGCGAATCAATTCCTCTCAAAGCTCATTGAGAGCTCGATAGACTCCATTGTGGTAACCGATATGGAGGGGAACATTATCATCTTTAACAAGGGTGCGGAGGAGATACTCGGATACAAAGCAGAAGAGGTGATGGGGAAGATGAATATTCGAAATATATATCTTCCCGGTGTTGCCAAAGAGGTGATGGAGAAGATACGAAGCCCGGATTATGATGGCGTGGGGAGGGTAAAATCACTTCCCATTGTTCACCGGAACCGGAAGGGTGAGTATATCAACGGCAGCCTCTCGGCTTGTATCATATACGATGACAACGGGAATGAGATAGCCTCAATTGGCATTTTCACCGACCTGCGGCCGATTATCAATATTGAGAAGCAGCTCCGCGAAACGCAGAAGCAGCTCATACAGTCGGAAAAGCTCGCGGCCATGGGGAAGCTCACCTCTCAGATTGCCCATGAGCTGAACAATCCCATCTACGGGATTATGAACACCCTGGAGCTCCTCAAAACCGAAATTCCATCCGACAGCAAGCGGCGGCGGATTCTGGATATGTCCCTCTCGGAGGCGCAGCGGGTATGCGAGATGCTCAGGAATATGTTGAGCTTTTCGAAGCCGAAGGAGGAGGAACGGCGGGAGATAGATATCAACAAGCTTCTGAATGATATAATGCTCTTCCTGGAAAAGCAGTTATGCGAACTCAATATCGTCGTTGAAACCTTTTTTCAGCAGAATCTGCCAACTCTCTATGCTTCTCCCAATCACCTCAGGCAGGTTTTGCTGAATATAATCGCCAACGCGAAAGATGCGATGCCAAATGGCGGCACATTGACTTTAATCACTGAGAAGGAGAACAATTACATCGTCATAAAGATTCGGGATACGGGAATTGGTATTCCTGAGTCGATTCGGGATAAGATCTTTGATGCATTCTATACAACGAAGCAGGAGGTGCGGGGAGTCGGTCTCGGGCTCTCCGTCTGCTATGGCATCGTGAAGGATCACGGTGGCGATATTCGAGTAGAGAGTGAGTCAGGAAAGGGATCAACTTTTTCCATTGTGCTCCCCTGCAAATCCCTCTCGCGGCTTTCAGGATGATGGGTATGATCTCGTATATGCACTACAATTATATATTTCTGAGACGGGAAGAGGCATACTATGAAAACATTAACTGTTTCACAGGCATGTAAATACTGTAATGTTTCCCAGGATACTCTTCTGGGTTGGATTCGAACGGGTGAGATCAGTACGGAAACCGTCGGAGGTCATCGACGGATACGGCTTGATGAGCTCGATCAAGTGCTGCGGTCGAAAAACATGCAACCTGATAAATCGTGGGTGGTTCCGGAGAAGAAGATTCTGATTGTCGATGATGACAAGATTGTCGTTGAGACGATTGTTCAGGCGCTGGAGGAGGATGAACATGGATATGAGGTTTTATCCGCCGCGGATGGTTTCGAAGCGCAGTTGCAGATAAAGAACTTCAACCCGGACCTGTTGATTCTCGACATCATGATGCCCGATATCAACGGCTACGAGGTGTGCAAGAAGATAAAATCGGATCCTGAGACAGAGAATATCAAGATAATTGTTCTCTCCGCGTATCTTGACGATCAGAGCTATGAACGGATGCAGGAACATGGCGCGGATGCCTGCTTTTCAAAGCCGCTGCCGCTTCCCGAGCTTCGTGAGCAGATAGCCCGGCTTATATATGAATAGAAATTGATTAAGGAAGGGCAACATGGAACTGAAAGACTCACTGGATAAGAAGAGATTTGTTGTTACCTCCGAGATTCAGCCTCCGCTCGACATTGACACACAGGAGCTCCTGAAAAATATCGAGAAGATTCGGGGGCGGCTGGACGGGGTGACCGTTCCCGAATACGAAATCGAGGGTGTCGTCGCTGATTCAATCAAGACCTGCAGCCTGCTGAAAGATAACAAGTTCGACCCGATCCTGCAGACGAGCTGCCGCGAAAAGAACCGGCTGGATATACAAACGGATCTCGTCAAGGCATCCGAAAAGGGAGTAACGAACCTGCTCGCCTTTACTGCCGATTATCGAATTACCGGCGATAGCCTTCAGGAGATAATGTTCTTTCACGTTGATGCAGGCAAGCTCTTCTCGGTTGTCGATAATATGCGAGAGGGGCAGGATGTCTCGGGAAAACCGCTTGTGAAGGAAGCGGAATTCTTTGTCGGTTCAGGAATCGAGGCGGGATGGGGGAAGAAGGTACCCGATATGGAGCTTCAGGAGATGGAGGAGATGATCAAACGGGGAACCGGCTATTTCATCACCACACCCGTTTTCGATCTCGATAAATTCAAGGAGTTTATGAAGCAGGTGGAGCCTTTCGGGATTCCGGTGATTGCCGAGATTATTTTACTGAAGTCAGCGAGTACCGCGCACTTTGTGAATAAGTACGTGAAATCCGGTCTCGTTCCCGGCCATATCATCCAAAAACTTGCCACTGCGCCACAGAAGGAGAAGGCGAGTGTCGAAATATTCACTGATATTATAAAGGGCCTCAAGGATCTCTGTCAGGGAGTGCACCTCGTTCCCCTGGGATGGGAGGATAGGCTCTCTAAGTTCCTCGATGCGGCGAAGCTGTAGTTCAGCGATGCTGTAAGGCAGCTTAGCTGAAAAGCCTTCTTCCGGATCGTCTCTTTAGGAAAGAAGAGAGAAAGAACACCGCATCAGGTGTGCGGTGTTCTTCGTCTCCTGTAATGAGATTATCTCTTATATGATCTCGACAGGCTCTTAAGCTGCTTTTTGGTCAGCGGCTTCGCATCGCAGACATACTGAACCATCGGCTCGGTATCATCCTCTATTGCAACCCACTTGCCGTTCTTCTTGTCCAGAAACGCCCAGGTGAGATTTTCATGAACGAGAGGGAACACCCCTTTCCATTCTTGAAAGGTGCCATTGGTGTAGGTGAACACCGGTATCTTCTCACCGTTGTTGATGCGCTTCATCGCTTCATTGTCGTGGCAGTCAACGCACTGACGAGCTTTTTTCATGATTGAATGGGTGAAGTATGGTGCATAGGCGATGAACTTCTTCCCCTGGTAAACGAGTGTCTGTACGTTCCCTGTCGTGACCTTTCCCCTGTAATTGACCAGCATCACCCAGCACTTGTTGCTGGGAATGAAGTTCCCCTTCCGCGACTTTGTCTTGAGGAAATTATCGAAGTGACAGTTGTAGCAGCTCAGCGTGCTGGAGACGTGGCATGCGGTACAGTGTACTTTTTTCAGGTGGATGTTGTGTGATTTATTCTTTGCAATCTCCGTGTGGCAGTTATTGCAGTCGGCTTTCACCGCTCCCGGCTCCCGCATGCATTGGTATTCCTTACAGTCGCCGTGAACATCCTCCTTGCCGTGACAGTCGGAGCATATCATCCCCTGTGCGACATGGAGATCGAGGGTTTTTGCCTTCGTATCCATCTTGAAGCACAACTTTGCCCGGCTGTGGCACTGGAGGCACAACTCCTTGTTCTTTACATCAGTGCCGGTAAATTTTCCTTCCGCCGTTTTCTCGTTGTGGCAGCGTTCGCATTTCGTGGCGTGGCAGCTCTTGCAATCAAGCTTCTCATAGGGTATGCCGGTAATCTGCATGAAGCCATCATCCTTCTCATACCAGTGTTTCATGCCGGCGCCTGTGGCGTGAAGGCTCATCATATAGCAGGTTGCCTCGTCTTTTTTACACCCGCCGATGATGATTGCGAGGACACTGCAGATAGTTATGAAAACTGCACAATAAAATCCGACTCGCTTCATGAAAACCTCCTTTGAAATGATAGTATGGTATCTTGAATTTCTCTATCGAACACGGGTGTATAGTGAATGACATATAAAGGAGAAATAATCACTTTGCATGCCTTATGTAAATTATGATGTGATTCGCTGTTCATACAAATCGCCTTGATCTCCTAGCATGAGAGAAATACTGAATCTCATCGTTGTGATATGTCTCTCACAGCATCAACACCCGGTATGCCGTGCAAATTTTTTTGCGAAATGTATATGCAGGTGTATAATTGATCAATAACTTTTTTGCGACATTCACGCCGTGACAATTCTTGAATTTGTAATGAGTCGCTCTCATTTTATTTGACATATCTCCTTCTATCGGATAGTGCCTTATCCGGTTATTCCAGAATGATTCCCAATGTGCACTATTGATGAAACAGAAGAGGCGGGAAGACTACACTATTGAATTCGGTCATATAGGCCCTGTCGGTGAGTCCAAAGCGCTCATTCTCAGGGCAAACCGGAGTTGTGAGAAGAGCTTTTGGGAACTATTTCCCGAAATAAATCTCTTGCACCGCGTGAGCGTGCTGAGTACCGGCTTAAGCGATACATCTCCGGTGGATATCTCGATTTTGTGAAGCGATGTGGCAGGTATGATGAACAGCTTGAAGAACTCATTGGGAGAGCATCAAATGCCCTCAGAAATGGGACTGACTCGCTCGAATTCGTCGAGGAGGTAATTCTGGCAATAAAGTCGAAGGTTATTCCGTAGATATATGATATGTCTTTATAGAGGGAATATACAATGATCCTAATCTTAAAAGCAGGAGTGCTCTACTGTGTGATTGTGTTCGGAGTGGGATTTGTGCTCAGGTTCATTCGAGTGTTGCGGACTGTCCCGCGTTTCGGCACCATGGTGGCAGAGCTGATGAAGATGCCCCTCATGCTCGTGGCAATTATTTTCGCAGCACGCTTTACGATTCGGCGTCTCGGCATGCCATCCGCACCGTTGAAACGGCTTGGCGTCGGCTTTATCGCGCTCGGTCTTCTGCTCATGTCGGAGGGTACTATCGTTTTCTCGCTCCAGGGCTTTTCGATTCAGGAATACATTGAAGACCGGGAACCGGTTTCCGGCATCGTTTACCTCGTGATGCTTTTGATTTTTGCCATTATGCCGCTTCTCGTACTGCGGAGCGTGAATTCCGGGTTTCGCTATGATGCCGGTCCTGACTGCATTCAGATATAACAGTTGATATTCACCCATGCTACTGTAGTAAATGTGAAGGAGGCAACGTAAAATTCACACCGTCAATGAAAATGAAAGCGAAGTACAAGCATACGAACATCATCGCACGTGACAGGCGGGTGCTCGCGGAATTCTATCAGGCAGTTTGCGGTTGCATTGTTGTTCCTACTGAGCGGCATCTCGTTGAGGAGTTGCTGAAGCGTGGAACAGGGGTCCCCGACGCCTGCTTTCCGGCGCTCGCTTCGATTTCGAGTAAGATTCTTATTCATGACTAATACGGCTTAACCCGATAACAGAAACGTGATATTTAAAGTTTGAGTGATACAATAGGAAATCCGATAAAGATAAAAAATCAGTTCTTCCGTTTCAAGGTAACGCACAGGAATAATCCGCTGCTGTAAGAACGGTTACCTTCTTGACATAAAGACTCGAGTGTGTAATGAAAAGCTCAATGTTCACTCAATATATGGTTTTATGATGCCCAACAGGAGGATTGGAATATGAAGAAAAATGCGAAGTGGGATGACTTGAAAACAGTCGGGGATCGCATATGGCATAAGTCCTATGTGGCCGGCGTGCCGAAAAATGTCGACTTCGAGGACATAACCATGCCGGAGGTCCTCAGCAGGACTGCCGGGAAGTACCCGGAGCGGACGGCGCTCCTCTTCCTGGGAAAGGAGATATCCTATGCCGAGCTGGAGCAATTGGTCAACCGCTTCGCCAACGTCCTCATCGACCTCGGTGTCAAGCCGGGCGATCGGGTGGCACTCCTCCTCCCCAATATCCCCCAGATTGTTATCGCCTTTTACGGCATCTGGAGAATGGGGGCCATTGCGGTTCCCAATAATCCCCTCTATACCGACCGTGAGCTCGAATATCAGCTCAACGATTCCGGCTCAACCGTCCTGGTGACCCTTGACCTCCTCGCGCCGCGGATGCTGGCCCTCAGGCCGAAGACGAAGCTCAAAGAGATTATCACCTGTCACATAAACGACTATCTCCCCTTTCCGGCAAAACAGCTCTTTCCGCTGGTGAAGAGGGAAATGTATGTGAAATACGAAAAGAGCCCGGGATACCGTCAGTTTCTCGATGTGATGAAGAATGCGTCTCCCGAATTCAGCGGTGCTCCCCCCTCACTCGACGATATCGCCTTCATCCCCTACACCGGAGGGACGACCGGTGTCTCAAAGGGTGTCGTGCTCACTCACCGGAACGTCACCTGTAAAAATCAGATGATGGAGGCCTGGTTTGCGGATTTGAAGGGTCTGCCCGAGCGTGAGCTCGCGATATTCCCCTTCTTCCACCTGGCGGGCATCGTTGCTGTGATGATAATTGCCATAAAGATGGGATGGACGGATATTCTGGTTCCCCGGCCCGAGCCCCGGGCGGTAATGGATATGATGATCAAGTATAAGCCCACGGTTATTCCGGCGGTCCCCACCATCTATGTGGGGATTCTGGAGCTTCCCGAATTCAAAAAGGCCGATCTCTCCTTCGTCAGGGGCTTCTTTTCGGCGGCCGCCCCCCTTGCCGTCGAGACCATACACGACCTGAAGGAGGCCACGGGCGCCACTATTGTGGAAGCCTACGGCCTTACCGAATCTACCGGTCTTGTCACCCTGACACCGTGGAGGGGGAAGCAGAAGGTAGGAAGCGCGGGTGTCCCGCTCCCCAATACCGACATGAAGATTGTGGATCTAAAAACGGGAAAGAAAGAGATGCTCGTGGGTGAAGAGGGGGAAATCGTGTTCCGCGGTCCGCAGCGGTGCCAGGGTTACTACAACATGCCCAAAGAGACCAAACAGGCCATACGGGACGGCTGGTTTCACACTGGCGACATCGGAAAGGTGGATGAGGAGGGATATATCTATATCGTCGACCGGAAGAAGGATATGATCATCGCCGGAGGCTATAACATCTATCCCAGGGATATAGACGAGGTCCTCTTCGAGCACCCGAAGATCGTGGAGGCATGCGCCGTGGGCGTGCCGGATAAATACCGGGGGGAGACCGTAAAGGCTTTTGTCGTCGTGAAGCCGGGAGAGACGCTCACCGAAGAGGAGCTCGACAGATACTGCAGGGAGAATCTTGCCGCCTACAAGGTGCCGAAGATATACGAGTTCATTGAATCCCTCCCCAAATCGCCGGTCGGTAAGATATTGAGACGCGAGCTGAGAGACAGGGAGCTGAAGAAGATGGGGAAGTAATGTTCTTTATCGCATTGGTGATACCGCTTATTTCTGGAAGTGGTGCCGGATAAAAAGGAGAGGTGTTCCATGGCTGGATTTCTCAAAGGCAAGAAGGTAATTGTAGTGGGTACGGGAATCGGCGGCTCCGGCGTTTCAGCGCTCCTGGTAAAAGAGGGCGCGGATGTTCTGGTTCTCGAGCGAAACGCCTTTCCCGGCGGGAAGGCGGCAAGCTTCGATCGAGAAGGATTCATTTATGATTCGGGAGTGCACTGGCTTGCCAGGGGAGAGCGAGGTCCGCTGGGAGAGATAGCGAAAGAGGTAGGTGCCGAGCTCGTTTTCCGCTCTATGGATGAGGGTGTTCGATTCAGCATGGGAGGCCGGCGAGGAACGCTCCCCGCGGATATGGATGATGAAGGTTCCATGAAAAAGTTCTTTTCGGAGCTGGGAGTGCGCGCTGAAAATATGTCGGGTGCATGGGCTTTCTTCGAAGATGTCATGCGCGAGAAATCCCCTGTCGAGCTCGAAAAGCTTGACGGCATCTCCCTGACTGACTATGTTTCGCGATTTGTCACGGATGAGCAGTTTTCGAGACTTATCGAAGCTTTCACGGGAATTTATATGGTAATCGGCCCGCGGCAATCCTCCGCCGGAGAATTCATCCTCTGTCTCTCTACGCATATACGCGAGAAGAGCCTCTCCTATCCTCTCGGGGGGATGCGGGCCATACCCCTGGCCTATCTGAAGGCTGCGGAGTGGGGAGGAGAAGTCCGCTATTCGGCTCCGGTTACGCGCATTGTCGTCGAGAAGGGGAAAATCAGGGGAGTCGAAGCCGGCGATTTTATAGCGTCAGATATCGTGATCAGCAATACCGGCATCAAGGAGACGGTGGAGCTTGCCGGGCGCCGTAATTTTCCGGATGAATATCTGGAGATGGTCGATAACCTTCGGCTCTCCTACGGGGCGGTGAGCGTCAAGTACGCTCTCGATGCCGAGATTGTTAAACCGCACATAATATTCCACTACCCGGATATAACCGATCAAAAAATGGCGGGGCGGCAGGCTGCTATCTTTATACCGGTACCGTCGGCGGCCGATCCCTCGCTGGCGCCGCCCGGCTGCCAGATTGTGCTCGTCGCTTCACTGGTCCCGCCGGAACTCGAAGATGAACAGGCGGCAGCCAGTATCTGTGAAGTGGTAATGGACCGCGTCGAGAATACAATGCGGGATCTCTTCCCCGATATCGAGCGCCATGTGATATGGAAGATGCGAACCGGTACGCGGTATATCGCAGAGATCTCAGGACGGAAAACAGGTGAGGTTGTCGGTCTCGCCCAGAATCGCTATCAGACGGGCAAAAAGAAGCCGGAAAACAGGATGCCGGTAGAGGGGCTTTTTCTGGTGGGCGCCGACAGCGGCGGAAGGGGGGTCGGAACCGAAATGGCCGCAGACAGCGCATTGACCCTCTGGAGGATGCTGAGGGATTGATCTGATATGCCGGGGTTCGACATGCTGAAAGTAGTTAACCATGCACACCGGCCGCCGAAGGCGGGCTGGGAGCATGGCATCAATGCTGTGTAAGCAGCCGGGCGTTGTTCTGTGGCAATCGTCATAAAACAGTTATATGTGGCTGTGTGATATAATCGACTCAATGAACGGATTGGGAAGGAGAATCTTGTGGCTGAGATTAAACAGTTAAAACCAAATCAGATCTATCAATTGAAGATATCGCTTGATCATATCAAGCCGGAAATATGGCGAAGATTTATGGTGAATTCAAACATCAAATTGCCCGATTTGCATAAAGTTATACAGACGGTAATGGGCTG
>Ga0180432_10001524_pt1 | contig 36458 bp, 34 predicted proteins | sample SS_ome_10_FD_132414 | JGI IMG/M metagenome (GOLD analysis project Ga0180432, IMG submission 132414) | Hypersaline lake sediment archaeal communities from the Salton Sea, California, USA - SS_1_MS_2 metaG | ecosystem: Environmental > Aquatic > Non-marine Saline and Alkaline > Hypersaline >... | reverse complement strand
GCTATCTCATACGATGTTGGCACCGATGTGGTTTTGCAGTCGCATACCTGGGAATAATCACAGTGCATGTGGAGCCAGGGGCAAACGGGGAGATTGCCCGGGTCATTCGAAATGAGCGCCTGCACCAGGAGGTCTCGTCTCCTCCGCATTTCCCCTCGGATTGCTTCCAGGTCCGGGAAAGTAACGTGATAGACAAGCAGAGGAGAGGATGTGGGTGATTCCTCCACCTGTCGCTGATAAACGATTATTTCTCCGTCGTGGGCATTGACCATAGCACAATACATGCCAAGCTGCTCGATGTAAGTTGGCCTGTATTTCAATAAATCCTTCGTGTCTATTGGTGTAGAGGTTGTTTTAACCTCTACGGGAATCTTTTCGTAGATATCAATCTTACCCACAATGCCCTCAGCCTCTACAAATTGCTCCAGGTATTCTTCGCTGGATACCGCTGAGCCGAAGGTCCTGTGAAAACCGGTGCCGGCCCACATAAGCTGCTGTTTCTCCAGAGGCGGAACGATTTCGGGATGCTTCCTCTTAAAGTAAGCCTGCTTCAGATTAGTTAAATCGGTTACGGAGATGCGATAGGGAGGCCGACGCGTCTTCAGGCTTTGCATTAGAGCGTCCTTGACCGAGCGGTTCGCCTCAATGTGGGAAACGTAGGACGCGATGTCAAATTCGGCCATTTTGTTGCCCTCTTCTACTGCCATGCCCTCAGTCGTCTGAAGGCATCGAGCTTCTCTCTGCTTCCAATCTTCGCTTTTTCCACCGCCTGCGCCAGAAACTGGACGCTGTTATCGTAGGTCTTCCTGTCCACAGGATAAGGATAGCCATCCTTGCCGCCATGGGCGAAGCTGTAGCCCGCCGGGTCACGCAGGCTGACCGGTGTCTCATAAACTAGCTCTGAAATAAGACTCAGTGCACGAATGGTTTTTGGTCCTATGCCCTCGAGAGCCAGCAGTGATTCAAAATTTTGCGGTTTATGTTCGTAAGCAGTTAAAAATATTTTACTCAACCTGTCGGGGTGAATATCTTCCATGACAATGTGGTGTCTTCGCGGTAAATCCAGAGCCTTTAATTTGTTTAGCTGACTGACAATTTTATCGGGCTGCTCGTCGGCAGCAATCTGGGCAATGACATCCCTCACTTTTGCGCTCTCCGGGGCCACCAGGTTCAATGCCTCGCCTCTGGCCTGGGAACAAATAGCCGCCTCGGGTTCACAGACAAAATCGCTGACCTTCTCACCCAGCCAGTGATAGCGGCGGGCATAGCGATTAGCTTCATTCATACCCTGCTGGATAACTGCCCAGGAGCCGTCTCTGGTAAAGAAGAAGCTGTGGTGATAGAGCTGATAGCCATCCTGAAGGGCTGAATTATCTACCTTGGCCGACATCCGGCTGGCATAGACCAGAGGCGTTGGATTTACCTTCAGCAGGTGCCCTGTGTTTTCTATCTCGGCAGGGGTCTTCCGCGAGGTCCTGCCCTTGCCGCCGGCGATAAATAAGCCGAACTCCCTTTCCAGCCCGCGCATGCCTTCTTTTAAGGCGCCGCAGACGGTGGTGGTGACGCCGCTGGAATGCCAGTCATAACCCAGGACGCAGCCGAAAGCCTGGAACCAGTAGGGGTCGGAAAAGCGGCGCAGCATCTCCCCGGTGCCAAACTCGGTTACAGTAACAACTGTAATCTCCCGGGCTAGCTGACACATCCGCCCGAACAGCCACGGCGGCACCTTGCCGTAATGCAAAGGCAGATTGGCAATCCCCGTCCTCTGTCCCGAGCTAGACATCTCCTATCGTAAGGATATTATACAACAGCGTTTGCCTCAATAGCATCGCGGTTTTGACGCCGAACGCTGTGCCCATTGCTCGTTGCACAAACGGCTGACCAAAAAAGAGAATTTCATATATACTTAGTTATGTTCAATGCCCCCAATGAGGAAAAACATGAGTAATGAAAGGAAAAACAGAGAATTGAATTTTGAACCGGTATATTTGCCATCTAATGAACCTTACTTGGGTAGAGAATCAGTTTTTCATTTTGACCAAGTAATCATATCTTGTTTGGAGGCGAATGCAGACATAGCCACTTATACTCATCGCGTTGAATTATCAGAACTTCAAGAAGCGGCTTGCCAAATTATCCCTCAAGGGATTAACCTTACTTTAGCAATACGAGAACTCGTTCGGCAGGGCTACCTTTTTGGTGCATTAGTGCTCATGCGACCGTTAATTGAGCGTGCTGCAATCATGTCATATCTTTATGCCCATCCCAATGAAGTTGAAGTATGGCAAAGCGGTTGGCAATTTCATGAGAGGCCAAATCTCGCAAAGATGCTTGAAACGATGAGCGGCAATGCTGACATTACAATAGCCAAGCAAATATGCGAAACATTCGGTCATATCGTGCACGGTGATCCAGTCGGTTCACAATGGAACTTGATTAAACTTAAAGATGGAGCATTGGGCTACTCCGTTGGGAAGGTCATCAATGATCCCGATCTATGCGATTTCATCTGTTTTCAGTCTTATTGCTACCTGATTGTACTCATGAGTATGATGGCAGCTTGCTTTCCTGATGCTAATATAAGGACTTCATTTAACTGTTGCGATACGTGAGATAGAGGTTTTGGTTTAATGGGACCCACCTTGAAGAATTTCTGGAAGCAATGAAATAGGATTGAGCAACAGTGATAACCATAGACGGTGGGGCGAAGTCGGGGAGCGGGACGATAGTGCGCTATTCTGTGGCGCTGGCCAGCCTGCTGGGCAAAGAGATAAGGATAGGGAATATCAGGGCGAAGAGGGACAAACCGGGGCTGAGGGCGCAGCACCTGAAAGTCATTCAGGCCTGCCAGGAGATGTGTCGGGGGGAAGTGGAAAATGCCTCGGTGGGTTCCAGGGAGATTAGCTACAGCCCCAGGGAAAGGTTTGAGGGAGGGGAGTATAGCTGGGATATAGGGACGGCAGGTTCAACTACCATGATGGCCCAGACGCTTTTGCCCTTAGCTTGCTTTGCCCGAAAGCCCTCCAAGTTCAGGCTGGAAGGTGGACTATTTCAGGATTTTGCCCCTTCTGCCTATCACATGAAATTTGTTCTGCTTCCACTGTTGAAACAAATGGGTGTTCAGGCTGAACTTGACATAATACGCCCTGGCTATGTGCCAAAGGGCGGTGGCATTATAGAAGTCAGGGTTGAGCCGGCAGGGAAATTAAAGCCGCTAAGCCTTACTGAACGGGGAAAGCTACTCAATATTAAGGGAATCGCCCTATCCTCACATCTGCAGGGAAAGAAGGTAAGCTACAGGATGGCAGGGGAATGTCGCAAAGTGCTGAGCTCTCATGGATACAAGTCTGAAATCAGCGAAATCGAGGATGAAAGCTCGCTTCAGGCAGGAGCTGCCCTGGCGATATATGCCGAGACGAGCTCGGGTAGCCGGATAGGCTCGGATAGAGCGGGAAAACCTGATAGAAGGTCCGAATCCATCGGAAGGTATGTGGCCCAAAGCTTTATGAAGGACATTGGAACCCGTGCTGCTGTAGATAGATATGTAGCTGACCAGCTTATAATCTATGCCGGCCTGGCCGAGGGGGTCACCAGGTATTCGGTCCCTCGCATTACCGGACACGTGGAGACGAACCTGTGGCTGATAGAGGAATTTCTCGGCGCCAGAACAAAGGTCGAAGGCAATATTTTGGAGATAGAGGGAATTGGTTTTGCCTGAAGGATGTTCATGATGAGCTTGGCAGATAAGCTGGATTTTGTCACAATAGCAGTGATTTTGGGCTAAAAATGGAGAAGCTGGTCAAGCGGGCAGCAAAAGATTTACGGGAAAGCAAATATGCTATTGCCTTAACCGGGGCGGGCATGTCAACCGAATCAGGCATAGCCGATTTTAGGGGGCCAAAGGGAATCTGGACCACGAATAAAGATGCAGAGGCCAAGGCTTACGAAAGATACGAGCTTTTCCTGAACGACCCTAAGGCGTACTGGGAGGAAATGCTGGGCTTTCCAGGGACACACGGGACATTTTACGAAGAAATTAGAAAGGCTGAGCCAAATTCGGGACACTATGCCCTGGCCGAGCTCGAAGCTCTGGGCATACTAAAGTGCGTAATCACGCAAAACATCGATGGGCTACATAAAAAGGCAGGAAGCAAAAAGGTTTTGGAATATCATGGCAGCACCCATGCGCTGAGATGTATTTCCTGCGGCTCAAGGTTTGCCAGAGACGAAGTCTCCCTGGATGAGCTTCCGCCTCGCTGCAAATGTGGTGCCGCTCTGAAGTATGATGTGGTCCACTTCAAGGAGTCGATACCTTTAGACGTTCTGGAGGAATCGGAAAAAGAAGCTTCGAAATGTGACTTGATGCTTATTTGCGGAACATCAGCGGTAGTCTATCCTTTTGCCAATCTGCCCAGGATGGCAAGATTTCATTCGGGTGGGCTACTCCCGGGCCTGGGTGGAATGGGACATAAGACCACTGTGAGGATAATAGAGGTGAATGCGGACCCTACGCCGCTTACCCACGAAGGCATATCGGATTATTTGATTCAGGGGAAAACGGGTGAGATATTGCCCGGGATAGTGGAAGAGGCAAGGAAAGCATAAAAGCGAAAAAACATAAAAGCAGCAAGGTTAACGTGTAAACTGCTAATGGCATGAACATGCATATTTAGCAAATCCTCCTGTTATTCTAAGCCCTGACAGAAAAAATAATGCCAGTGCGGAAGCTTGCCTCTCTATGTGGGCGATGCTAGAATTCGACAGGTTACATTTGATTCAAGACGGTTGAAACTGAATTTTCGCCAAGCTACTTTAGTTCTCGGGAGGTATTGAATGGTAGGTCTAACGTCTTATGGTGCATATATACCCTTGTATAGGCTGAGCCGGGACGAAATCAGCCGATTCTGGGGCACAAGTTCCATAAAGGGGGAGCGGGCGGTCTCCAATTTTGATGAGGACAGCCTGACGATGGGGGTTGAGGCTGCGCTTGATTGCCTGGATGGCATGGACCGGGAGCTGATAGATGGATTGTATTTTTCCTCCACCACTCTGCCTTATAATGGTAAAGAATCTGCGAGCATCCTTGCCGCAGCCGCTGACCTTCGGAGGGACATATTTACCGCCGATTTCTCGTCCTCTTTGAGGGCTGGTTCCAGCGCGCTCAGGGCTGCTATGAGTGCTGTCAAGGGAGGGGTGGCGAAGCAAGTCCTGGTTGTCTCCTCCGATTGCCGTGTGCCAGCCCCGGGCTCAGAACATGAGTCCCTTTTTGGCGATGGCGCTGCTGCCTTCCTTGTCGGCGACGCCGATGTCGCGGTAGCGGTAGAAGGGAGCTATAGCATTACCAGCGATTTCATGGACGTATGGAAACTTGAGAAGGATACTTATTACCGAACTTGGGAAGATAGATTTATTCAATCTGTATATACGCAGATAGTCAAGGAAACAGTTTCCACTCTCCTGGGAGAATCTAGCTACACGCCCAAGGATTTTGCCAAGGCTGTTTTTTATGGTCCCGACCCGAGGACTCATGCAGCAATTGCCCGGGAACTGGGCTTTGACCCTAAGACCCAGGTTCAAGACCCTCTGTTCTCCCTGGTTGGGAACACAGGATGTGCCCTGGCGCCGATGATGCTTGTGGCAGCATTGGAAGAAGCCAGGGCCGGCGATATGATTCTTTTCGCCAGCTACGGAGATGGCTGCGATGCTTATATTCTAAAGGTAACTGATGAGATAGAGAAGGTCAGAGACAGGCGAGGTATAAGGCGGCACTTGGAATCGAAGGCGATGCTTCCCGGCTATGGAAGCTATCTTCGCTTCCGCAACATGATGGAATGGGAATATGACCTTCGCCCGCCCGATACATCATCTTTAAATTTATTATGGAGGGAAAGGGACCAGATACTTCGTTTTAGAGGTCAGAAGTGTCGGCGCTGCGGAACAATTCAGTACCCTAAACAACATGTGTGTGTTCAGTGTCAGGCCAAGGGGGATTTTGACGAAGTCAGGCTCGCTGATAAGAGGGGGGAGTTATTTTCCTACAGCATGGACGAGCGGGCAAAGGTCCTTGTTCTGCCAAATGTTTTAGCTATAGTTGATTTCGAAGGTGGTGGAAGGTTCTCAAGCGTGATGACGGATCGTGACCCCAAAAATTTGAAGGTCGGTATGCCTGTTGAGCTGACCTTCAGGAAGATACATGAGGGCTCGGGTATTCATAATTATTACTGGAAATGCCGTCCAGTTCGTTGTTAGGAGGTCGCACAGTGGAAAGTATAAAGGATAAAGTTGCCATAGTTGGCATGGGGTGCAGCCAGTTCGGAGAGCTCTGGGATAAGGATATAGATGACCTCGTAATAGATGCCACAGAGGAGGCACTGGCTGATGCCGGAGTGGATATTAAGGATATCCAGGCAGCCTGGGTGGGAAGTATGGGCCGGAAAACAGGCGGGACTATCGCCTCTCCGCTAGGGCTTCAGTATATACCCGTAACGAGGGTGGAGAATGCCTGTGCCACGGGCTATGAAGCGATAAGAAACGCTGCCTTTGGTGTGGCTGCCAAGGTGTACGACCTTGTTTTAGTGGTCGGGGTTGAGAAGATAAAGGATACCGGCTATGGTGGGCTTGGGCCCGAATACCGTGCTGTAAAGTGGCACCCTCTTTATGAGTCCGGGAACACCATTACCCCTCCGGGAATGTATGCTCTCTCGGCCACCAGGTACTTCGCCCGCTATGGCTTGAACTCCGATGAAGGAAAGACGATGCTGGGGAAGATATCAGTCAAAAGCCACCATAATGGGGCCAGAAATCCCAGGGCTCACCTGCGTCGGGAAGTAACCCTGGAGCAGGTGGTGAATGCTCCCATAATCGCCTGGCCCTTGGGGCTCTATGATTGTTGCGGAGTGACTGATGGTGCGGCTGCTGCGATTTTGTGCCGATCGGAGGACGCCAGGAACTTCAGGGATGACTATATCACAATCAAGGGGATAGGCGTTTCAGTTGGCCCCGGAACAGGTAGAATCAGGACGGATTACGATTTCACCCACTGGGAGGAGACGGAGTATGCTGCGAGGCAGGCTTATGAGCAGGCTGGAATCAAGAACCCTCGGAAGGAGCTTGACCTGGCTGAGTGTCATGATTGCTTCTCCATAGCTGAGCTTATAGCTGTTGAATCCCTCGGCATTTGCGAGAAAGGGCAAGCAAAGGCGGATATAGATTCAGGTGCCTGGACCCAGGAGGGAGAGATACCGATTAACTTAAGCGGCGGATTGAAGTCCTTCGGTCACCCCATAGGAGCAAGTGGATGTCGGGAGGTGTACGAGATGTATAAGCAAATCCAGGGGAAGGCGGAGTATAACTCCCGCCAGCTCAAAAATCCCAAAATGGGATTGGCCCACAATCAAGGGGGGAGCCCCGGGAGGTTCCAGTGCGCTGTCTGTGCAGTTGGCATCCCTTAAGGGGTGAATAATCTAGCCCAATGCGCCATGCTGAGGGATAGATAAGTTCTAAACCGCTAAAACTAATTTCGGTGAGTTTCTATATCACCCTTTTCAGTCTGGGATTGGGGGTGATGCCGGGCATTCTGCCCCTCTTGGCAATTGGTTTACCCTCCACCTCGTGAAGGTCGGCGGTGAAATCAAGGGGCTTGGCATCGCTGATGTAGCTGCCGACAGCGAAGATGTCGACAGGTGCCCCTTCATCGATAAAATATCTGATGCGCTCTGGATCAAGTCCGCCACTGGCGACTATTTTCACATCTTTAAATCCCTCAAGGTCTAACCAAGTCCTCACCTCTTTGACCAAGTCGGCAGTAACTCTACCTCTTTCTGAAGGAGTATCCAATCGTACGCCCTGTAACTTTCCTCGCATCGCTTTGGCCACATTTACGCTTTCTCTAACCTCGTCCTCGAAAGTATCCACCAGGGCAATGCGGGGGACTTCAGAAGGCATATGCTTGTCAAAAGTGAGGGTGGCCTTGGCAGTGCTGTCCATAATAATAATGAGGGCATGGGGAATGGTCCCCGTGGGTTGGATGCCGGCAAGTTTTGCCCCAGCGGTAGTGGCGCATCCGGTGCAGCCACCGACTATGGCAGAGTATTCCATGATGCCAACCACTGAAGGATGGACATGGCGAGCGCCGAAGCTGATAACGGGAATACCCAGGGCAGCATCGACGCATTCTCGAGCAGCGCTAGCCCAGCCACTGCAATGGGAGAGCATGCCCAGATAAGCTGTTTCATAAGCCCCGTAGCTTTGATAGGGAGCTTTTATGCGCAGGACTACCTCTTTTCTATTGAAAGGCTCGCCCTGAGATAATGCCCAGACTTCACGATTATCTTCAGGAAGGACTTCAGCAAGCAAGGCTTTAGCCTCTTCTATGCCGCACAAGATACCGGCTCGGCGGGAGAATACCTCCATGGTTGCTGTGGGATTAACCCCCTCTTTCTTGAGGATTTCCACGGTGCGGGGAAAATAGATATCGGCAGTTTCCCCGTTTAACCAGGAATCGGGAATTTCGAAACGAGGCGGAGACAACTTTACGGTGGGCCTGATAAGCTTAGCTCCAAGCACCTTCTCCTTATGCTCCAGGGCGAACAAGTGGGCTTTCTCATCGGAAGAGGCAACACAATCAATGGGGACTTCAACTTCATAGCCTCTGTTTCTGGCATCAGCGACTGTGTGTAAAACACAGATATTGGTGCTCACGCCGCACACGATTATAGTTTCGGGGTTAAGTGACTTTAATTTCTTTTCTAAAAGCGTGTCATAGAAGCCACTGAAGCTTCCCTTGGGTATAATTTCCCCGGGATATTGTAGAAGTTCGGGTATGAGTTCAGCTTCCTCAGTACCTTCAATGCAATGGGGTGGAAACATTTTGAATTCTGGGTCGTCAGGTTTATGGCGGTCACAGAGGTAAAGGACCTGTGCCCCTGCTTTTGCTTCTTGTTCTAGAAGTCTTTGGACATTGGGTATGATGTTCCTGGCCTTGGCACCACAATAGAGGGGGTAACCCGGTTCCAAAAAGCCGCGGAGCATATCTATTACCAATACTACTCTAGCCATCTGCTATTAATTTTCAACAGTATTCGACATAGGGTGTTGCAAAACCCTATTAACTGTAAGCCGGTATTCCTCGGCATAAAACAAAACCGCTCCGGCGGGAAGCTAGCATCCTCCCAGTCTACCACTCGGCCACACGTGAGCCCCCGCGGGCTGCAGAGTGCTTGTCATAAACCATTATCACCTGTGGCAGGCTCAAAGTCAAGCTAGTTAGCCGAGGGGCATCACCTCTCCAGCTTGAACTCCCATCGACAGCAAATATCGTCTTTGATCTCTCTAGGGGGGAGCTTGAGTGGTGTGACCTTGATCTTTGGATTGCAATAATGGGCGGTGATACGTCCCGACATCATGCATGCATCAAGGCATATGGTAGTGTCGTTCCCCTTCCCCTCGTTTTCCAAGATGGCTAGCGTGGGACAGTCGCGCACGGTATATATGGCATGGTCATTATCCTCGATGTCCATCTCGAATTTCAGGTTTTGCACCCAGGGGCTGAGCTGTATAAGCTTCATCACGGTGGCCACATCATCGCCTTGGATGTTTAGCAGGCTGCTTAGCGCCTCTGCCTCGTAGGCCCTGGCCCTTTTTTCAGCATCCCGATATCGCACTGTAGGGCTTCCTTTCCACCCCACCTTCCGCTGACCATGCTGTACCATATGCCATCCACGAACTTGAGGTATGCGGCGTAGAACTTGAGGAGTGCGAACAGTGTTTCCCTGGTGAAGGTGTCATGGCTGAACTCCGGCTCGAATTTGCCACTGTAGTCTACTAGGTCAGTCATATTGTCCTCCCGTTATCTGAGTTCCCAGGGATTGGGCAATCGGTGGTGATGATGGATTGGCAAGCGTTTTAAGCCGACGTTTCCCATTATAAGACACTTTTTGAGATTCCTCTCCAGATGCCAGCTGGAGCTAAAAGACAACGTGGAATGATATAGAAAACACTTAAGTCACCAATGATCGGGCTCTGGTCTATAGTTTTCTTGCAGGAAGGCGATGTAATCGTCTAATAAGGGAGCTGCCCTCGTGCTGTCCCCCCGTAAAACCTCCAAAATGTTCTGGAGCATCTGTAGTTCGCTGTCCATCTGTGGTGCCAAATTGCAGACGTTGCCACAACAGGAACCCCAATCCGCCCGCGCCAAGTGTGATTGCTTTATCGTTATCATATTTTCTAAATCGGCAATACACTCCGACTTCTTTTCGGGGTCAGCTATCTTCCCTCTGAGGGATATAACGCTTTCCATAGCCTCTTTGCTTATCATTAACATTTTTCATCTCCTTCAATCCGATAAATCCCAAGCACTAATTTCTGAATTCGAAACAAATTCAAAACTCAACACCTAGATGTTTGGGATTCAGAGCTTGGGATTTTGTATTTGCCCATGTCAGTGTCTAAAATGGCGAATACCGGTAAATACCATGGCAACATTATACTTGTCTGCCAGCTCAATTACCTCTTTGTCTCTTACCGAGCCACCGGGCTGGATAATGGCGGTAACTCCATGGTTGATTGCCAATTCCGGGCCGTCGGTAAAAGGGAAGAAGGCATCTGAAGCGAGGACGCTGTTTTTAGCACGGTCGCCGGCTCTTTTTAAAGCCAGCTCGACACTCACTACCCGGCTTGGCTGTCCCGCTCCCATGCCCAACAAGGTTTTGTCCTTAGCGATGACGATGGCATTAGATTTTATACTCTTAACCGCTTTCCAGGCAAAGAGCAGGTCTGATAACTCGGCATCTGTAGGCTGGCGCTTGGTTACCGTGCGAGGTTGTAGCTCCGACTCTGCCAAAAGGTCTGGCGCTTGTGCAAGGAAGCCACCTCTGACATAGCGAAAATCAAAATACGATTCGGAGAGCGAGGGACGAGAATAAGGAGCAACTTTAACGAGGCGCAAACCTTCTTTTCGCCTCAGTAATTCCAGAGCTTCGGTCTTGTACTCTGGGGCAACTATGGCGTCATAATGAGTCTTGTCTATTTCCCTGGCAGTAGCTAAATCTATGCTTTGGTTGCTGGCAACCACGCCGCCAAAGGCGGCGACAGGGTCTCCCGTCAAAGCTCTCAGATAGGCTTCAACCAAATTATCATGGCAGGCAAGTCCGCAGGAATTATTGTGTTTCATTATAGCTATAGTGGGGACAGTAAAATCGCTTACTACATTTAAGGCAGCATCCAAATCGAGAAGGTTATTGAAGGAAATTTCAGGCCCGCCAAGTTGTTCCAGTGATGCTAAGCCATCTTGCCTGCGTTTCACATTTTGTTCAACGTAAAAGGCAGCTTGCTGGTGGGGGTTCTCTCCATAATGAAGACTACGACCCTTTTTTAAGGCTATGGTCATCTCCTCTGGAAAGGCATCCTCATTAAGATATTGGGCGATGGCAGTATCATAAAGAGCCACGTGCTGGAAAGCTTTCTGGGCTAAGCGTTTTCTATACTCTGAATCTATATTGCCTTGGCGTAGCTTTTGCAGGATTGCGTCATAATCCCTGGGATCGACTATAACCAGGACGGAAGAGAAATTTTTGGCTGCGGAGCGAATCATGCTTGGTCCACCAATATCGATGTTCTCCAGGGCTTCATCTAGGGAAACTCCAGATTTGCTCACAGTTTCCACAAAGGGATAGAGATTCACCACCACCATGTCGATGGGCTCAATGCGGTTTTGGGTTATCTCGGATAGGTGTTGGGGGAGGTCACGTCGGGCTAAGATGCCGCCATGCACTGCGGGATGTAGAGTCTTTACTCGGCCATCGAGGATTTCAGGAAAACCGGTAAGCTCCGATATGCCATGCACTTTTATTCCGGCAGCCTCTAATGACTTTTTAGTACCACCGGTGCTGAATATCTCAATGCCCAGTTCTTGCAGGCCCCGGGCAAAGTCAACTATGCCGAGCTTGTCTGAAACACTAATTATGGTACGCACAGAACCTCCTTTAATTTATTATTACTCTCTCCTCGTCTACTGCCTCAATTATCTCGCCGACAGCTTTGGCCTGTGGCAAGATGCTGACGATCTTGGCTACCTGCTGAGCTGAGCAAACAATAGCCAAGCCTATCCCCATGTTGAACACTCGATACATTTCCGCTTCTTCTATGTCGCCGTTTTCTTGTATAAGTTTGAAAACGGGTGGTATATCCCAGGAATCCCTCTTCATGTGAGCGGCAAGTCCTCGGGGTAGAATGCGAGGTATATTGCCGATAAAGCCGCCACCGGTAATGTGAGCTATACCTTTAACCAATGGCAAGGCTGGCTTGAGTTGGGGGTAATAGCAGCGGTGGACCTGGAGCAGTTCCTCAACGAGGGTTTTCCCCAGCTCAGGATAAAATTTATTTAAGCACGAAGGGTTAGAATCTATGCCAAATGCTCTTCGCACTAACGAATAACCGTTGGTATGTAAACCAGATGAGGGCAGACCAAGGATTACGTCATCTGGAACGATGGCACTGCAATCAATTATATTCCTTTTTTCTACCACTCCAACAATGAAACCTACCAGGTCATAGCTCTTCTGGCGATATATGCCTGGCATCATGGCGGTTTCACCGCCGATCAACGAGCAGCCAACTTCCCGGCAGGCTTGTGCTATACCCGAAATGATATCTTCTATTTGCTTAGGCACAAGTTTGCTCACAGCAATATAGTCGAGGAAGAAAATGGGCTCGGCTCCACAACAAAGAATATCGTTGACGCAGTGATTCACGATATCCATGCCTACAGTATCGTTTTTACCCATGAGTGATGCTATTTTGAGCTTCGTGCCTACCCCGTCGGTACTGGAAACTAAAACTGGCTCATCATATCCTTTGAGCTGAAACATACTGCCGAAAAATCCTGAGCCTAAGACTTCAGGTCGAAAAGTACTCTGGGCTTGCTGGACAACGGTTTGCTTGACTTTATCAGCGAGATGAATATCTACCCCAGCGAGGGCATAAGCTCCCTTAGAGGTGGGTTTCACTGAGTTCCTCCTGAGGAATTGCTTCCAGAGCCAGCTTGTCCATTTCTATTTGGACCGGGATGGGGTACACTCCAGTAAAGCAAGCGAGGCAGAAGATATCTTTGGGCAGACCCACAGCTCGAATTAAGCCATCAAGGCTAAGGTATCCCAGTGAATCAGCACCAAGGTGCTCTCTGATTTCGGGGACAGTCTTTCTTGCGGCGATGAGTTGCCATCTAGTTGCCATATCCACCCCAAAGAAGCAGGGGTAGCGGATAGGGGGGGCACAGATGCGAAGATGAATCTCTGCGGCACCTGCCTTTCTGAGCATACTAACCACATGAGGTGTAGTGGTGCCACGAACAATGCTGTCATCGACGACTACCAACTTTTTCCCAGCAATTATCCGAGAAAGAGGGTTGAATTTTAATTGGACGCCAAGCTCCCGTATCCTCTGATCGGGCTCAATAAAGGTACGTCCTACGTAACGGTTTTTTAGCAGACCTTCGCAATATGGGATGCCCGAGGCATTAGAATAGCCGATGCCAGCGGCAGTAGCTGAATCAGGGACACCCATCACGAAATCAGCATCGACAGGATACTCTTCAGCTAGTATTCTACCCATGGCTTCCCTCGTGGGGTAGAGCAGTTTGCCTTGTATGATGCTGTCGGGACGGGCGAAGTAAATATATTCAAAGATGCATAAGGCCTTTTTATTATCTTTCTTCTTAAAGCTCTTCAGCCCATGGCTGTCGATGACTATGATTTCCCCGGGTTCGATTTCCCTTACGAATTGGGCACCTAGGTGGTCTAAGGCGCAACTTTCTGAGGCGATGCCCCATCCGCTGTCAATGATTCCGAGACAAAGAGGACGAACACCGAAGGGGTCGCGGACTCCAATCAGCTTGTCTTCAGTCAGGATCACCAAAGAATAAGCTCCTTGAAGACGGGACATGGCATATTCTATTTTTTTCTCCCAATTCAGGCCGGGGGAGGCCAAAATTAGATTGGCGATGACTTCGGAATCAGTGCTAGTGTGGAAATCATAGCCACGCTCCTGAAGTTCATCGCGGAGCAACTTGGAGTTGATGATGTTGCCATTATGTGCCAGGGCAATGGCCAACCCCTCTGATTCTGCGGCAACAGGCTGGGCATTTACAGGTCTGTTTGAGCCTGTAGTGGAGTTGCGGTTGTGCCCAATGCCGATGTTTCCTTTGAGCAAAGCAAGGTCATCTTCAGTGAACGCCTGGGAAACTAATCCCATGTTGGTACGTATTTTTATTCCATTGCCATCAGTGACAGCGATGCCGGCGCTTTCTTGCCCGCGATGTTGTAAGGCAAAGAGGGCAAAAAAGGTAGTCTGAGCTACATTTATGCCTGGGGCGTAAATTCCAAAAACACCGCAACTTTCGTGCATAAAAAGTTGCCTTTACAGAGCAATTGTAAAGCATCTCAATCCTTTGGTCAATTTCTATACAATAATTCTTTGTCGTGATATGATATACGACATTATTAAGTTAGGGAGTTGCATATTGGATAAGGAAAGAAAAGGGGAAATCATAACCCAATTTAGACTTAAGGAAAATGATACTGGGTCTGTCGAGATTCAGGTAGCTTTGCTTACTGAAAGGATAAACCGGTTAACGGAGCATCTTAAGTTGTATCCCCGGGATCGACACTCTCGACATGCGCTTCATGGGGTGATAGGGAAGCAGAGGCGTTTTTTGGCTTACTTGAACAGGAATAATCCCGAACATTACTATTCTCTTATCGCCAGATTGGGTTTGAGGAAATAGTATGTCTGATGTTTTCGAGCGTTCAATAGCTGGCAGAAAGCTTAGCATTCAGGTAGGGAAACTTGCTCAGCAAGCCAATGGCGCTGCCGCTGTTCAGTATGGTAACACGATTGTCCTAGTTACTGCCTGTTTGAGCCCTGACCCCCGAGAAGGGATAGATTTTGTGCCTCTAACAGTGGATTATGAAGAGAGGCTTTATGCAGCGGGTAAAATACCGGGCAGCTTCATCAGACGAGAGGGACGTCCTACTGAGGAGGCGACCATAACCAGTCGGCTCATCGACCGATCCCTGCGTCCCCTTCTGCCCAAGGGATTTTATCATGATGTTCAGGTTGTAGCTACAGTGCTATCTGTTGATCAAGAAAATGACCCTGATATTTGTGCTCTTGTTGGCGCTTCAGCAGCCCTGACTTTATCGGATATCCCGTTCTCTGGTCCTATATCAGCAATACATGTTGGCTACATAGACGATACTTTAGTTGTGAATCCCACTCTGCCTCAAATGGAAAATAGCTTGCTTGACCTGCTTGTTGCTAGCAAAAAAGAAGATGTTGTAATGGTGGAAGCAAATGCTAGGGAAATTTCCGAAGAAATACTGGTAGAGGCAATTAGGCTGGGACATGAGGCGAATCAAGAGGTCATCGAGCTCCAGGAAGAGCTAAAGGGAATTTATGGCAGGGCCAAGGTAGAAATCGAAGCTAAGGGACTTGTTCCTGAGCTTTCATCTCAAATCGCCTCTGTACTTGGTGAAAAATTAAGCCAGGTCCTAGAGGAACCAGAGAAAGTGCAAAGGGAGAGGGCCTTGAATTCCCTCAAGGAAGAAATAAGGGAAAAGTTAGTTGATTCTTTTTCTGAAGATGAAATCAATTTTGCTTTTGAAACCCAGTTTAGAGCCGCTGTTAGGGGGAAAATATTGCAGACAAGGCGACACCTGGATGGCCGCCAAGCTGAAGAAATTCGTCCTATTAGCTGCGAAGTTGGCATTCTGCCTCGCACTCATGGCTCAGGATTATTTGCTCGGGGCGAAACACAGGTGTTGACTATTACTACTTTGGGGTCTACAAATCAGGAACAGTTATTGGATGGTTTGGGTCTGGAGGAAACTAAACGCTTTATGCATCATTATAATTTCCCACCTTTTTCTACTGGTGAGGTGAAACGAATAGGAGCAACAGGGAGGCGAGAAATTGGGCATGGTGCTTTAGTAGAGCGAGCTATTTCACCAGTACTGCCGTCAGAGGAGGATTTTCCTTATACTATACGTCTGGTTTCCGAGGTGCTTAGTTCTTACGGAAGTACATCCATGGCTAGCGCTTGTGCCTCGACTCTTTCCTTGATGGATGCCGGTGTACCTATCAAGGCGCCTGTGGCTGGAATAGCCATGGGTTTAGTTACTGGAGAGGGTGAGGGCCATATTGTTCTAACTGACATTGTGGGTATGGAAGATGCCTATGGTGACATGGATTTCAAAGTTGCTGGCACAGAGCGAGGGCTTACAGCTTTGCAGCTTGATATCAAGCTGCAAGGGCTAGATTATGGCATCTTGGCCGAAGCCCTAAATCAGGCTCGTGAGGCGAGGTTGGAAATACTGGGGAAGATGGGTTTAGCTATTGGTGCGAGTCGTTCTGAACTTAGTCCCTATGCTCCCAGGATGTACGAAATAACGATTGATCCGAGCAAGATTGGGAGCGTCATTGGCCCTGGAGGTAGGGTTATAAGGTCCATTATAAATGAAACCAAGACAACCATAGATGTAAGGAATACTGGTACGGTTATAGTTGGCTCTCAAAGCGAAGAAGCAGCCCAGAAAGCAATCAAAATGATAGAGGATTTAACCCGAGAGGTGGCGCAAGGAGAGGTTTACACTGGCAAAGTAACCAGGCTGTTCAATTTTGGTGCTATGGTAGAAATCTTGCCAGGGAAGGAGGGCTTGGTCCACATCAGCGAGCTTGCTAACTACCATGTACCCGAAGTTGAAGATGTGGTTAAAGTGGGTGACGAGATAATGGTGAAAGTCATCGGGATTGACAACTCAGGCAGAATAAATCTATCTCGCAAAGCAGTGTTTGAAGGACTTTCCAATCTTCCTGGTGCTAGAGTTAGTGATTCTTCGGCTCCCCCACCTCGTAAGAGAAAATTTATTCACCCATATGGTAAGGGCGAACGGCGTGGCAATTACAGTAAATAGACTACTTTACTGATGGAGGGTATCATATGGAAATTATAAGGGTGGTTGTTAATGGTGCTCTAGGCAGAATGGGGCAGGAGATAACTAAAGCTATAGTACGCGAGCCTGGGTTAGAGGCAGCAGGTGCTGTAGAAAAGGAAGTAGCTCAGCAATATCTTGCTTTATCTGAGGCTATGGAGCTAGTACCCTTTTCTTCCGACTTAGGCTCGCTCCTAAAGAGCTGCGACGCTGATGTGGTAGTAGATTTTACTAATGCCGAGGCTTCCATGGCAGCCGCGCGCATTGCTATTAAGCAGAAGGTTAATATGGTTATAGGCACTACGGGCCTTTCTGAAAAAAATTTGGCGGAGATTGAAAAATTATGCAAAGCCCATAGGGTAGGAGTAGTGGTGGCACCTAATTTTTCTTTAGGGGCAGCACTCTTAATGCATTTGTCGATATTTGCTGCCAAGTTCTTCGACCATGCTGAAATTATCGAAATGCACCATGATAAAAAAGCTGATGCTCCCTCGGGGACTGCTATAGCTACAGCAAAAGCTATGTCGGAAACGCGTGGTAAATCATTTGTTTACCCTGAGGTTAAAAAGGAAACACTCAGCAATACCAGAGGCGGACAGATTGATGGCATAGCTATTCATAGCTTGCGGTTGCCAGGATTTATGGCAGGGCAAGAAGTTATATTCAGCGGAGTGGGTGAAACTCTAAGTTTACGTCACACTACTATAAGTCGGGAGTGTTATGTACCTGGCGTTATTCTGGCAATTAAGGAAGTGACAAAACGCAAGGGTCTAACTTACGGATTGGATGCCTTGCTTGAGTTGTAGGAAAGGTCATGGAAGGATTCAACGTAGCTATTGTTGGTGCTACTGCGATTGTAGGGCAGGAATTTATTAAGGTACTTGAGCAACGCAATTTGCCCGTAGCTTCTATCCAAGTACTAGATCCCGATCATCCTTCTAGTGTGAAGCTTTTCTTTAATCATCAAAGAATTGAAGTTGCTGAAGCGAAACCAGAGACGTTTCGTGACGTTGATATTGCCTTTTTCTCTGGTGGTGCTGATATCAGTCGGAGGTTAGTCCCTTTGGCTGCCGAAGCTGAGGCAGTGGTCATTGATAACAGTGCTGCCTTCAGAATGGACCCTGCGGTGCCTTTGGTGGTTCCAGAGGTAAATCCTGAGGATATAGAATGGCAAAAGGGAATAATTGCCAGTCCAAATTGCTCTACAATCCAAATGGTGGTAGCACTTTATCCTTTGCACAGGGTAAATCCAATAAAACGTATTGTGGCAAGTACTTACCAATCAGTATCAAGTAGTGGTGCTGCTGCCGTGAAAGAATTGAGAAATCAATCGCAGTTAGTTTTGGAAGGGCGCCCTATTTGTCCTCACGTCTATTCTCATCAAATAGCCTTTAACGTACTGCCAGAAATCGATGTTTTCTTGGATAATGGGTACACTAGAGAAGAACAGAAAATGGTGGAAGAAACACGAAAGATTCTGCATGCTGAAGATATGGCCATTTCAGCTACCTGCGTGAGAGTCCCTGTTTACTTTGGACATAGTGAAGCAGTTAACGTGGAATTTAGTTCACCCATTGCTCCTGAGGAGGCAAGAAGGATTTTGGCTCAAGCGCCGGGAGTCAGGGTACTTGACGATCCCAGCGTCAGCTTTTACCCTCAACCTTGGGCTGCTAGTGGGTCAGATCATGTATTTGTGGGTAGAATCAGGAAAGACATCTCGCATTCCAACGGACTTGTTATGTGGATAGTGTCTGATAATTTGCGCAAAGGGGCAGCGTTAAATGCCATACAAATTGCTGAGGAGGGGGTAGAGAGGGGTTGGATGAGCCCTAAGAGGAGTTTAGCCGGTTTAAATGAATAAGCTGGGTCGCTTATTAACAGCCATGGTTACGCCTTTTGATGCTCGGGGCGAGGTGGACTATCAACAGGCTAAGAGACTGGCGATATCTTTGCTGAATTCAGGCAGTGATGGGGTGGTAGTATCAGGCACCACTGGCGAATCTCCTGCTCTGAACAAGGAAGAGAAACTACGGCTTTTCGCTGAAACGAAATCAGCGTTGGCTAACAGTGGAGCGGTAGTAGCTGGCACAGGCAGCTATAACACAAGAGAGAGTCAGGAGTTAACTAAGGAGGCGGAGAAAATCGGGGTGGATGCTTGTCTTTTGGTAGTTCCCTATTATAATAGGCCAACACAGCAAGGCTTGTGGGAGCATTTTAAAGCTATTGCCCAAAGCACTACCTTGCCCTGCATACTATACAATGTGCCGTCACGTACGGTTACCAACCTTGCTGCTGACACGGTAATCAAGCTGAGCCAAATTGATAACATTGTGGGCGTGAAGGAAGCCAGTGGCAATCTTGGGCAGATAGCCGAGATTATTCAGGGCACTAAGGAAGATTTCTTAGTCTACAGCGGCAATGATAGTGATACCTTCTCCATACTCGCTTTGGGCGGTTATGGCGTGATTAGTGTTGCCTCTCATTTAGTGGGAATCCAGATAAAGGATATGATGGAGAAATTCTTTAACGGTGAAGTTCTAGAGGCAGCCAGCATCCACCGAAAGTCGTTACCCCTGATAAGCGCCTTGTTCATTATTCCCAATCCTATGCCTGTTAAGTGGGCATTGAACTATATCGGCTTTTCCGTGGGCAAACCTCGCTTGCCTCTAATCGAGCCTGATGAAAAATCAGCCAATCTCATACAGGCAACATTGAAAGACTATAAGATAGATTTGCCTATCCCTAAAGGATGATAGCTGACGGTTATAAGCTGGAGGCTTTAGCTAATATTATTTGTTGCCGATCTGGTCCTACGGAAACGAGGCTGATGGGGCAGGAAAGCAGGTCTTCAAGCCGGGACATATAATTACGAGCTCCCGTCGGTAACTTTTCAAAATTTCGGATTCCACTTATTGATTCTTGCCAAGCATTCCATTCTTCGTAGATGGGTTGGCATTTTCCCAAGATGGCTACATCGCTGGGGAAAGAAGTTAGGACCTCGTCATTAAATTTGTAGGCGGTGCATATTTTAATTGAGTGGAAACCATCGTAGATATCGAGGTGGGTTAGAGCTATGTCACTAAGGCCATTTATTTGAACGCTGAAACGACCTGCCACAGCATCAAACCAACCGCATCTTCGTGGTCTTCCGGTGGTAGCACCATACTCATGAGCCTTTTCTCGTATGAAGTCACCGATTTCATCCTTGAGCTCTGTGGGCATGGGCCCAGCACCGACTCTAGTATTATATGCTTTAAACACGCCCACTACATGATCGATTTCTCTCGGGCCTAGGCCTGTTCCAATACAGCCTGCCCCGGCCAACGGTGAAGATGAGGTCACATAGGGGTAGGTGCCAAAGTCAGGGTCAAGTAAAGCTCCTTGAGCACCTTCTAATAAAACTGGCTCTCCCTTTGTCAACGACTCGCGAATTATGGAGCTAGTATCCCGAATGAAAGGAGCTAGCTGTTCCCCATAGTGGCAATATTGGTCATAAATTTCTTCTAACGATAGGGGTGAGACTTGGTATACTTTTGTCAGAATAATATTCTTAAGTTCAAGAGCTGAACTCAGGCGGCCCCAAAATATATCTTTATCCAATAAATCTCCGGCACGAATTCCCAAACGAGCTACTTTATCAGCAAAGACAGGGCCAATTCCTCTGCGTGTAGTACCCAATGCTCCTTTACTACGCCTTTCCTCTTCAAGTCCGTCGAGAAGGGTATGATAGGGCATGATTAAGTGAGCGCGGTCACTGATAAGGAGGCGACCTGTATCTACACCATGGCTTTGCAAGTCGCCTATTTCTCCAAGAAGCACTGCCGGGTTAATAGCTACCCCATTGCCGATAATGCAAGTTACCTTGGGGTAAAAGATGCCCGAAGGTACAAGATGCAGCTGGAACTCGCCGTAAGGGTTGATCACGGTGTGCCCAGCGTTATCTCCACCGGAGAAACGAGCGACTACCCTCGCCTTCTCAGCTAAGAGGTCGATTATCTTCCCTTTGCCTTCATCACCCCACTGACCTCCAACAACGGCCATAACAGTCATTTAGTCACCCCCAATTTTTGCTTGCTTCCGTAAGTAAACCAATCTTTGAACTACAGTGATAAAGACGAAGACCACCAGAACACATAGGGCAATAAAGACCTGATTTGTCAACAAACCTACTGCTAATACTATAACTCGTTCTGCTCTAGTAAACAAGCCAACCTGACATTGCCACCCGAGTCCCTCTGCCCTAGCCCTTATATAGCTGACCAAGAAGGAGCCAATTAAAACAGCCAAAATAAGCACGATTTCTAAGCTGGCTCCTCGTGGCATATACCAAATTAGGAGACCGCAGAGTATCGCTGCTTCAGAAATGCGGTCAACTGTCGAATCGAAGATAGCTCCTAACTTTGTGCTTTGATTAGTGAAGCGAGCTAATGCTCCATCAAGGAGGTCAAATAGGCCTGAAACCAAAATTAAAACTCCCCCGAGAAGAAAGTGACTCGTAGCAATAACATATGCTGCAACTACACTCAGAGCCAGGTTGATAAGGGTAAGAGCATTAGGCCTTATCCCACTTTTGCTCACAACCTCGACTATGGGATTAGTAATCCGATAGGCTAAATTCCGTCGAATATCTGTTAGATTCATTTTTCAGTTCTGCCCAGGTGGCCTACAATCCCTTCCTTTCGAAGGAAATTGACTACTCCTCGTATTTGTTCCTCTTCATTCCACTCGCCAATTTCACAGACTTTTAATGCTCCTTGGGGCAAATACTTGGCTACCATATCCCAATTTATATTTCCCTTTCCTGGTGCCTGGTGATCCGAAATGCCAAGAACATCGTGCAAATGGATACCAAGCATTCTGTGTTTGAACCGTGAAAGCCATTCCTCATGCAAGCTAAATCCAAGCTGCTGCTGGACTTCAGCATGCCCGACGTCGTGCCAGTAGCCCACCGGGCTTCCTTGTACTCCATTAAGTAGCTCTGCCATTTCGTCCATATTTGGTATCTCGTGAAAATGGAGTCTAGTCTCGAGTCCCAGCATTATACCTTTCTGGCAGCTATATTCGCTAAGGTCTTGCAGACTTTTTCTCGCTGCTTCAAGGTAAGGAGGAACTTGGGAAATGCGTTGGTGAATTAGCTCTTCTTTAGCCTGGTTATATTCTTTAGTTTGAGCACGGCTCTTATTGTAAAGTTTATACAGTTTATCCTGCAAACTCAGATCAATTGGCACTTCACCCATATGAAGGACAATAGCCTTGGCGCTTACATTTGACGCAAGGTCCATTGTTTTCTTGGTAAAGCTAACGGCCTCCATTCGCACGCTCTTATCTAGAGAACTTAAGGAAAGGCCAGTTACGGGAATTCCTCTAGATGATAATACCCTCGGGCAGGGAGAATGGATGCTTGAAATAGGAATTGTAGTCTCGATAAGTTCGCTAAGCATTCGTGGAGAAATTGAAGCATTTGCTTCTATGTGAGTGAAGCCCAATCCTCTAGCTTTGACAACAAATTCTGCCATGTGGCTAAATCTATCTTTAGCCCACATGGTGGAGAGGGAAACCTGAAGCAAATTGCCACCTTTATCAAACGTAGTAGGCTCCAGTAACCAAGGTCACATAATAGGTTCTTTAATCTATGTTGTTTGAAGCTAGCACTTTTGCCGCAAAAGCGGCTTATCCCTCAACCTCAACTGACTGTAGCTCAGGCAGAGAGATGGGATCCTCTTGCCCTTGTCCTGTGATAAATGCTTCGGTTCTTACGCGGGCTTCGTCATCAGAGTATTGAATAGGTGGAGATTTCATAAAATAGGCTGAGGGCCCTACCATAGTCCCGCTTAAGCCATGGTCTAGGGCTAATTTACAGCATCTTATGGCATCAATAACTACCCCGGCTGAATTAGGGCTATCCCATACCTCCATCTTTAGCTCTAGATCTAGAGGGACATCGCCGAAGGTGCGGCCTTCCATCTTTAGGTAGCAAAACTTGCGGTCAGCTAGCCAAGGCACATAATCACTGGGGCCGATGTAGATGTCATCAGGATCGAGAACGTAGTCTAACTGTGAAGTAACAGCATCGGTCTTGGAAATCTTCTTAGATTCCAAACGCTCTCGTTCTAGCATATTGTAGAAATCGGTATTGCCACCAAAGTTCAGTTGGTAGGTTCGTTCCAATTTGACGCCGCGCTCACGGAAAAGCCTGGTTAGCACTCGATGGGTGATCGTAGCGCCAACTTGGGACTTAATATCATCGCCAATAATGGGTAGTCCACGCTGAGCAAATCGATTTTGCCAATAAGGCTCACGCGCGATAAAGACAGGTATACAATTGATGAGGCCACAGCCAGCAGTTAGCACTTGCTCTACATACCATTTAGTTGCCTCCTCGCTCCCTACAGGCAGATAATTAATCACCACGTCGGTTTCGGTTCTCCTGAGTATATCTACAATGTTAGCAGTGGGACCTGAAGCCTTGGTTATAATTTGAGATAGATACTTGCCCAGTCCATCATGGGTCATACCCCGCTCAACCCGGATGCCTGTCTTCGGCACATCACAAAATTTAAATGTGTTGTTTGGTTTGGTGAAAATTGCCTCAGCTAAATCCTTGCCTACTTTGTTCCTATCGATATCGAATGCAGCTACGAAGTTGATATCAGCTATATGATAGCCTCCCAAATTGACATGCATTAAACCGGGGACAAATTCATCTTCCTTAGCATCCTTGTAATAGTGAATTCCTTGAATCAAGGAAGATGCACAATTACCAACACCTATGATAGCTACGTTTATTGTTTGCATTCTTACCCCCATTTCATAAATATGGAAAACTTACTATGGGAATCAAGCCCTGCCCATTCTAAATACTTTGGTTCCACATACGGAACATATTCCCTGAATCGCAGGTTTCCCATTCTTAAGGGTTATATTCTGGGCATTTTTTATCTCTCTTCTTGCCCGGCACTTAAAGCAGTATGCTTGCATTGAAAGCCACCCGGTTTTTAAGGCTAAACACCAATTCAGAGTATCTTTTTATATACACAAATGTCAATACCTCAAATCGAGCCCAACAAAAACGAGATAGAGCTATTCACTGGTGGTTACTTGCCCGATCAATTTGAGTAACCTCGCCCCCCGCTCAATAGAATCATCATAATGAAAGCTGAGTTGCGGTGTATATTTCAATTTTAAGTGTGAGGCAAGTTCCCTGCGTAGGAATCCCGAAGCGTTGTTAAAGCCTGCCAGCATATCCTCCTTGTTTATTTCGTTGCCCAGGGTGCTAACAAATACCTTGGCGTGTCTAAGGTCGGGTGAGAGCGAGACTTCTGTTACTGAGATAAGCATGCTCAGCCTGGGGTCATTAACCTCACGCTCAAGCAGTCCACTGATTTCTCGCCGGATAAGTTTACTTGTTCGTTCACTTCGTCTGCTCATTTGAGTCTCCTGGCTGGGAAGTTATAGTTAGTTTATTCTTTCTTTTCGGTAAAATTCAATGATATCGCCAATCTGAAAATCGACAAATCCCTCTATACCTAGGCCACATTCGAGACCAGCTGAGACTTCGGCGATATCCTCTCTGAAACGTCGTAAGCTGGAGACCCGAGAGTCAAAAATAACTTTATTTTGGCGCAATATTTTAGCTTGGGCATCCCGTCCTATCTTCCCTTCCATAACATAAACTCCGGCTACTTTGTCCATCTTGCTGCTAGGGAAGACAGCCCGTACCTCGGCGCGTCCGCTAGATACTTCAGCATAAGTTGGCTCAAGCATCCCTTTCAATGTCTTGTCCATGTCTTCTATTAGCTTGTAAATTATCTCATAGTGCTGAATGCTCACCCCTTCTATGTCAGCTAGCTGTGCTGCTCCAGGTGAAACACGAGTATTAAAACCAATGATAATGCCTTTTGAAGCCGAGGCCAGAAGCACATCACTCTCTATAATGCTCCCACTAGCAGCATGGATAACCCTAGCTTTTGCCTCATCAGTGCCCGACCTTTCTATGGAAGTCTTTATTGGTTCAATGCTGCCTTCGACATCCGTCTTCAAGACTATATTGAGTTCCTTTATTTGCCCGTCACTTATTTGGCTGGAAATTGCACTTAAACTTAGGGTGGGGCGAGCCCTTGTGTATTTTTGTTTGTCTACAATGCTTCGTGCTTGATGTTCGTCGGCAAGCGCGGTGAAGGGATCTCCCGATCTTGGCACCTCGTTTATACCGAGAACTTCTACCGCAGCTGAAGGCTCAGCCTTGCGAACCTGCTTACCTTTATCGTCGAACATAGCTTTAATTTTGCCCCAAGTATCTCCAGCTATTATAACGTCGCCTGGTTTAAGAATACCTTCCCGGACAAGAAGCGTGGCTAAAGGTCCTTTGGTCTTGTCTAGTTTGGCTTCGATGACCACTCCCTCCGCAGCACAATTGAGGTCAGCTTTTAGTTCCAATATGTCAGCAACTAAGAATAGATTTTCCAATAAATCTGGTATTCCTTGATTTTGCTTGGCTGATATTGGCACACAAATGGTATCACCACCCCACTCCTCAATAACCAAACCCAAGTCAGCAAGCTGTTGTTTCACATGTTCCGGATTAGCATCAGGTTTGTCAATCTTATTGATGGCAACTACTATGGGCACTTCGGCGGCCTTGGCGTGGTCTATAGCTTCTAAAGTCTGAGGCATAACACCGTCGTCAGCGGCAACTACCAAAACTACAATATCAGTTGCCTGTGCCCCACGGGCTCTCATGGTAGTGAAAGCCTCGTGCCCCGGTGTATCCAAAAAGGTGATTTTGCGCCCGTCCGTTAGGACCTGGTAGGCACCAATGTGTTGGGTAATTGCTCCTACCTCATGAGCAGTCACATTAGTCTTTCTGATAGCATCAAGGAGGGTGGTCTTGCCATGGTCAACATGTCCCATTACAGTAACCACTGGGGGGCGAACTGGCAATCGTCCTTTTCCTCCTGACTTGCGAGAAGGCAAAGCTCTATGCTCTGCTGCCGCTTTAACATTGTAACCCAAGTCTATAGCTACAGTGGTTGCAGTATCAAAGTCGATGACTTGGTTAATATTGGCCATGATTCCTTTGCGCATGAGCTGTTTGATTATCTTTACGGGCTCTACTTTTAGTGCGTCGGCCAATTGCCGCACAGTTGTGGAAGGAGGAAGCTCAACTTGTGGTAGGTCTTCCTTTAACTTGTTATCATCCAAATTTAACTTACCTCTGATAAGTTATGGCTATACGCAATTAAGCTTTGGCGATTGTTATCACTAAGCTTGGTTCGCAAAGCATGTTCCAAGCGATTCTTCCTTAACGCCATTTCCCAACAAACTTTCTTAGGGCATAAATAAGCACCCCTACCCGGCCTCTTACCAGATATATCTACCTCAGCAATTCCGTTCCTAGTACGCACTAAGCGAATCAATGATTTCTTCTCATTAGTCTGCCGACAAGCGATGCAAGTACGCTGAGGTAGATGCTTATTCTCCGATCTCATCGTCCACAATATGGTCCTCTCGCTTTTTATACTTAATTACCTTTCCCTTCCTTTTAGCTTTAATTCCGCTTTTCTCCTTATCCGGTGCTCCTGCTTTTAATGCATCTAGTAAGATATCTTCAGCAAAACGAATTTGTTTTTCCTCAAGCTTCTCAGGTGGAGCTTCTAAAATGGCTGGAAATTCAACCGGCTCTTCCACCCCAATATCCTCAGCTAGCTCTACTTCAACTGGCTCTACTTCAACTGGCTCTTCTTCCACAACTTCGGGGGAAATGGCTTCCGCTTCCACCTCTTGCAGGACAGCCCTTTCCATCTCAATAGCAGAGACGCTCTTGATATCAATTCGCCAGCCTGTGAGCTTTGCTGCTAACCTGGCGTTCTGTCCCTCTTTGCCTATAGCTAAAGAGAGCTGTTTATCAGGGACAACCACAGTAGCTACTTTTTCCTCCTCACCGATTTTGATGCTTGCTACCTGAGCTGGGCTGAGGGCATTGGAGATAAACACCCCAGGGTCGGCATCCCACTGGATTATGTCTATTTTTTCGCCGTTTAGTTCGTGGATGATGCTCTGGAGCCTTATGCCCCGAGGACCAAGACAGCAACCTACGGGGTCAACACTTTGCTGAGGAGTTGCCACTGCTACTTTAGTTCGATGTCCAGCCTCACGAGCTATGGCTTTTAACTCCACAATCCCGTTGTGAACTTCAGGGATTTCCATCTCAAAGAGACGACGTATCAAGTTAGGGTGAGAGCGCGAAACTACTATTTGAGGCCCTTTGTCCCCCTGGACTATCTCGAGAAGATAAAATTTGAGTCGTTGCCCTTTGTAATAACGTTCATTGGTAACTTGTTCATTCGGAGGAAGTATCGCCTCTGTCTTATTCAGTCTGACATAAATTCGTTTAGCTTCGGTGAATTGAATTGCTCCAGTAACAATCTCCCCTTCCCTATCGGTGAACTCTTCATAAATAGCGTGGTGCTCTGCTTCGCGCAATCGCTGCAGAACGACCTGTCTTGCCGTTTGAGCAGCGATACGACCAATATTCTTGGGTGTGCATTCTATGTTAACTACGTCACCAACTTGTGCTGTAGCCTGCAGTTTTTGAGCTTCATTGATGGGGATTTCGCAATTTGGATCGGCAACCGACTCGACTGCAACCTTCTGAATATAGAAATTGATTTTGCCAGCGTTGGGGTCAACTTTTACCAAAACATCTTGATCTAGAGCGGATGTATCTTTTTTATATGCTGAGGCCAGTGCTGATTCCAAGGCAGCCAGGACCACCTCTTTAGGCAAGTTCCTCTCAGCCGAAAGCTGAGTGATCGCAGCCATAAGCTCTGTTTTCATTTTCCCCTTTTTAAATTTTCTATTTAATAAAAAAGTGGGTGAACCCCACCTTTAGTTTCACTTCTTTTATTTTAATTTAGCATATTAGAGTGAAAAATGCAAAAGCTTGCACAAATGGCTTATAATGGGCAATTAATCAATTCGAGGAGGAGATATGTTAGCTTTGGAAGGCGTGAAAATTTTGGATTTGTCAAGGGTAATTCCGGGCACGTTTTGTACTATGCTCTTGGGAGATTTGGGGGCTGAAGTGGTCAAGATTGAGACGCCGGGTGTAACTGAATTTGTGGGTTCATCGAGGTCACCTGAAGGGGTAGAAAACCGAAAGAGAGCAGCTTACTATGCACCTAACCGCAATAAGAAGAGCATGACGGTCAACCTAAAGTCAGAAGCCGGACGGGAAATATTTTACCGCCTTTCCAAGCAAGCAGACGTTATCATTGAGGGTTTTAGACCCGGAGTAGCCAAACGCCTGGCTATAGATTATGAAACAATAAGTAAGTTAAATCCTAGGATCGTTTACTGCTCGCTTAGTGGCTATGGGCAAGAGGGCCCCTATCAGGCCGTCCCTGGACATGATATCAACTATATAGCTATGGCTGGTATTCTAGGCTTAATCGGACCCAGCGGAGGCCCTCCAGTTATCCCTCTAAATCTGGTTGCTGACTTCGCTGGTGCAGCTTTATACGGAGCTTTGGGTATTTCAGTAGCTTTGGTGGCTAGAAATAAGACAGGCAAAGGGCAATATGTGGATGTCGCTTTTATTGATGGAGCAGTATCACTTATGACCTGGTTTACCCACGACTACTTTTTTGACGGGTCGGTGTTGAAGAGGGGTGAATCATGGCTTCACGGTGCCTATCCCTATTATGGAGTATATGACACCAAGGATGGTAAATATATTACTATTGGTTGCATCGAACCACATTTTTGGGAGAACCTATGTCGACTTTTGGGGAGGGAGGACTACATCCCTTATCACTTTGCCTCGGAGCACACCATTCGTAAGCCGGAAGATAAGAAGTGGGATGAAATCCGCTCTTTTTTGAAGCAGACTTTCCTAACTAAGACGAGAGATGAATGGTTTGAATTATTGACTCACAGTGATATCCCGGCAGGCAAAGCTTACACACCGGACGAGGTCTTTAGTGATCCACAGGTGCTTTATCGCCAAATGGTGATAGATGTGGAACACCCTGCCTTGGGCAAAATCAAACAGGTTGGCGTTGCCCCTAAGCTTTCAGACACGCCAGGCAAGGTGAGAACTCTATCTCCACTTCTTGGTGAGCACACTGATGAAATATTACAGGAATTAGGCTATGACCATGAAGAAATTGAGAGTTTGCGACGAGAAGGAGTAATAGGTTAGAGGAGTTAGGTTATGTCAGAGGAATGTATTTTTTGCCGAATTGTTGCTGGTGAAGTGCCTAGTGAAATAGTCTATCAGGATGAAGATTTTCTGGCGTTTAGAGACATCTCGCCCCAAGCACCTAAACACGTGCTTATTATACCTAAGACTCATATTGCATATTTAGCTGAGCTTACTGAGGGACAACAAGATATTGTCGGGCGTCTTATAATCTTAGCCAAGAATCTGGCTGAGAAGGAGGGGATGGCCAAGAGTGGTTATCGTCTAGTTATAAATTGTGGCCTTGAGGGAGGACAACTGGTGCCCCACCTCCATCTTCACCTTATTGGTGGCAGGAGGCTGAGCAGCAAGCTTGGCTAAAAATTATGAAGATTTCAGCTTGGCTACTACTTCTTCTACTGCTTCATCTGGGGTGGATGCTCCAGCAGTAATACCAACATGGTGCTTACCCAAGAGCCAAGAATTGTCGACCTCGTCTGCTGTTTCCACCAAATGAGTTTCCACTAGAGGAGAACAGATTTCAGCAAGGCGCTTGGTATTGGCGCTATTACCTCCGCCTATCACAAACATGAGTTGGCTCTTGCGAGCTAATCTCATAGCAGCTTCTTGCTGTCTTTGCGTTACTTGACATAAAGTATTAACAAGGCGTATTTCCTCAATTTTAGGCTCAACCATTCTAATAAGCTGGCTGGCAAATTCAATAAAGGCAGATCGGGTTTGGGTTGTCTGGGAGATAATACCCAGGCGTGAAAGCGATTTTCCTAATCTATCTAATTGCTTCGTATTTAGCGCAGCCAGGCCTCTGTTTCCTGTCCAACCTAGCAGCCCTTGGACTTCAGAGTGTTCTGCTTCCCCAAAGATGATGACGTCAAAACCAGTCCCGGCTAATTCCTTGGCCGTGTTTTGGGCCTTGTGAACTATGGGACAACTGGTATCAATGATATGAATGTGGCGGGCTTTGATCTCAGATAGCACCGCTGGGCTTGCACCATGAGTAGTGATAGCTAATATTCTGCCTTGAACTTGGTCAAGGTGATTTATCGGCTTGATACCTAGATTGGTCAATGCTTCCACTAGCAGACGATTGTGCGCCAGAGGGCCCAGTGTTTCTATCTCTCCGTATTTGTTCACTGCCTTCTTCAACAACTTGATGGCACGCCTGATGCCTAAGCAGAGGCCCAGCGCTTCAGCCTTTTCAATCTGCATGTTCTTTAGGGGTGCCTTGATATTCAGGAGGCAAAAGAGCGGCGATTTCACTCATTAGTTGCGCAGTTAATAATTGCATTTGCGATTTGCTTAACTTGCCATCGGTTGGAGGAAGCTTAAAAGGCTTGCCAATGTTGATAACTATGCTAGGGCGATTCCATGGCCAGCTTATGCCTTTAATCTTATCTGTGCCGATGATGCCGACGGGAAGAAGGGAGACATTTGTTTTTGTGGCTATAACTGCAGAGCCTGGTTTGCCCTTTCTGAGCTTGCCATCACGACTTCTGCTGCCCTCAGGGAACATTCCTAGGATTAATCCCTCGTCCAATATATCTTTGGCACTCCTGATTGCTTTTTTCTTCTCTTCAAACTTCCCTCTACGGCGTGCGGAGAAAGACCGGGACCAGTGGAGAACAGGTCTCAAAAGAAGAGAACGGAAAAGTTCCTCTTTTGCCATGAAATTAATCCACCGCGGAAAACTGAACAGTAGAAAAAATGGATCGAGAAGATGAATATGGTTGGCTATCACAATGAGTGGGCCAGTTAAGGGTATACTTTCTCTTCCTTTAATTTTCCAAGGGAAAAGAATATTGAGCAAAGGTCTACATATGGTCAGGACAATCTTTTGGGAGAGAGTCATCGATTTACCGCCAAAGCATATATTTTTTCTACAACTTTCTCCAGGCTAAGATTTTCCGTATTGATAATTATGGCATCTCCAGCGGGTTTAAGTGGCGAGACAGTCCTATTGATATCCATCTCATCTCGCCTCTTTAGCTCAAAAATGACGCTTTCCAGGCTTGGATTTTCTCCTTGTTCCAGCAGTTCATTGTAGCGGCGCTTGGCTCTCTCTTCGGTGGAGGCGTTGAGGAAAATCTTTAGTTCTGCCCAGGGTAAAACCACCGTGCCAATATCCCTGCCTGCCATTACTACATTTTCTCGCTGGGCTAACTTACGTTGTTCCGAAACCAGTGATTGGCGAACTCCTGCTACCTTTGATATGAAAGAAACTTGTTTCTCTATTTCCGGACGAAGCAGTTCAAGGGAGACATCTTCACCATCAACGAGGGGTGAAAGATATCCTTCCTGGGAGGGAACAAAATCAAATTTGCTTGCACTGGCTAGGTGGCAAAGCTTGTTTTCGTCATTTGGGGAGATGCCTGATTGAAGAACCTTCCAGGTAAATGCTCGATACAGCATGCCTGTGTCGAAGAAAGCATAGCCTAATCTTCTCGCTAATAGTGAGCCTACACTGGTCTTGCCCACTGCCACGGGGCCATCTATAGCAATTAGTCGTGGTTTCAAAATTCCCTCCATATTATCATTCTAAGCCAAGCTGTCAAGCTTTCAAGTCTGAGCTTGACGTCGATTTCCAGCCAAGACACCGACAATTATTATGCCCAAAATCAAGCTCAAACTACAAGCACGGAACATGGTAGCACAACCACTCATACCGGCTACAACGTCTATATTTAATTGTATGGCCACAACTAGGCTGCCATGGAGAAAACTGCTAGTCATAACCATAAATAATCCCCTAATATCAGAAGGAGTTAGGTTGGCTGCCTAAGCATAGGCTGTCGGCATGGCTATTGCCCGTGCCCACACCATGAAAAATAACTGCGGTAAGCAGACTTGAAAAAGAGTTCATAAGAGAAACCAAGAACATAGTAGCGGAATTGGTCATTAGCCCCAGCAATATCAGCGGACTTTGGCTAATAGCGATTAACATCTTACGATACCCCATTTTGTCGGAGAGCATACCTAAGGGAACTAGGAACATGGTGTTGACGTAGGAATAGCCAGCTAATACCAAACCTATCTGGGATAGTGAATCACCAATGGCTTGAGCGCAATAAGGGAGGATGGGAAAAAAGACTAAAACTGACATTGCCGACAAAACTTGCTAGGCAGAGGGTAATTAGAGTCTGACGGTTATACACTCTCTACCCCAGAAAGTCTGTAAAGAGCCAGTAGCGCCTCAAACATGTTTGATGTGATTGTACAATTCATTAAATAGAGGTGTGATAGCCCCAGAAAATCGTAGCAGTAACTCCATGGGGTCAAGAAGTTGCTTTAGTGGCGAATTCGGTTTAAAATAGTTTCCTTTTGTGAATTTAATTTGTAAGGAGGAATTTAGATGGGCAAGGTTGAGGAGCGTTTAAGGGGATTAAAAGACAAGGAGAGGAAGGAAAAAGCCTTAGGAGGTACAGGACGTGTAGAAAAGCAGCATAAATCGGGGAAATTAACTGCTCGTGAGAGGCTTGAGCTGCTTTTTGACTCTGGCAGCTTCCAGGAGCTTGATTTGTTTGTTCAGCATCGGGCTACTCTCTTTGGCATGGATAAAACTTATGTCCCTGCGGAAGGGGTTATCACCGGCTATGGGACAGTGAATGGGCGTCCATTATGTGCTTTTTCGCAGGACTTTACCTCCATGGGTGGGACACTAGGTGAGATGCATGCTAAGAAGATATGCAAGGTACTGGACCTGGCCATGAAATGTGGTGTCCCCATAGTAGGCTTCAATGACTCGGGAGGAGCTCGGATTCAGGAAGGCGTTGATGCCCTTTCAGGCTATGGGCAGATATTTTTCCGAAATTCAGCATCTTCAGGGGTTATTCCCCAGCTCTCGGCAATTATGGGGCCTACTGCTGGGGGAGCAGTTTACTCGCCTGCCATGAAAGATTGGATATTCATGACGAAGGGAACAAGCTATATGCACATTACTGGCCCGATGGTGATCAAAGAGGTCACCGGGGAGGAGATCACTTCTGAAGAGCTGGGGGGTGCCATGACACACGCCACCAAAAGTGGTGTGTGCCATTTTGCCTGCGATAGCGATGCCGAGGCTATTGAGCTCGTGAAGAAGCTTCTGAGTTATCTCCCTTCAAATAATATGGAGGACCCGCCTTTAATTGAGCCTAGTGATGACCCAAACCGTGTTGACCCTGCTCTTGACACTATAATACCGGATGAGCCCAGCAAGGCTTATGATATGAGGGATGTCATCCAATCCATTGTGGATAACGGTGAGATACTTGAGCCCCATTATCATTATGCTAAAAACGCCATTATTTGCTTTGCCAGGCTTAATGGTAGAACAGTGGGCGTTATTGCCAATCAACCAATGCATCTTGCGGGTTGTCTTGATGTCAATGCCTCGGATAAAATCACCAGATTTATCAGGTTCTGCGATGCCTTCAACATCCCCCTGCTCACCATTGCCGACGTCCCTGGTTTCTTACCAGGAAAAGATCAAGAATGGTTGGGAATAATAAGGCATGGTGCTAAGCTCTTGTGGGCTTACTCAGAGGCCACGGTTCCCAAGATCACTCTAGTCATTCGCAAGGATTATGGAGGATCATATCTTGCTATGTGTGGCAAGGACTTAGGTGCCGATTGTGTTTTTGCTTGGCCCACAGCGGAGATTGCAGTGATGGGTGCTGAAGGTGCCACACCAGTTATATTTCGCAAGGAAATAGAGGCTGCACCGGATCCTAAAGCAAAGGAACAGGAGAAACTTCAGGAATATCGTGACTTGCTATACAATCCTTATATTGCCGCCTCGCGGGGATATGTCGACGAAGTTATTTTGCCCCAAGAGAGCCGCCCCAAAATAATCAGCATCTTAGAGCTTCTCTCTACCAAACGTGAGACGAGGCCACCCAAGAAGCATGGAAATATTCCTTTGTGAATAGGTTTAGGCAAAAGAGTAATTGAAAAGCAAAAAAGGAATGGTAGCTGCCATTGCCGCTGTAGCTGCTTATATGGAAGAGGAAGAAAAGGCTCAGAGGCTGGCGATGCCCCAGCAAAGGCCGGCAGCAGTCTCAGGTCTATGGCACATCTCTGGCCGTGAGGAGATAATGCGTATGCGCACGCTTTGGCAACGAAGAATTGTTCCTAGATGACAGCGTTTAGCTGGCACCCTGAGCGTTAGCGAAGGGTCTTGAAGATTCTTCGCTTTACACATAATAGCAGGGAAAGGAGTAAGTTATGAGTGGAATCAAAGAAGGCCCAATTTCGGCCAAAGATTTAACTGCTGATAAGGTGAAGCCAAGGCCGAAAGCCAAGAACCCAGTCAAAATCTGTGACACTACCTTTCGTGATGCACATCAGTCCACAGTGGCTACGAGGATGCGAACTGACGATATGGAATGGATGGCTTCCGATATGGATAAGTGCGGCTTCTATTCCATGGAAGTTTGGGGTGGGGCAACATTTGATGTCCCCCACCGTTTCTTGGGCGAAGACCCCTGGGACAGACCTCGCAAACTAAAGAAACTCATGCCCAACACCCCGCTGCAGATGCTTTTGAGAGGTCAGAATTTAGTAGCCTATCGCAACCATCCTGATGATTTAGTTGATGCCTTTGTGAAGCAAGCTACCGAGGTTGGAATTGACATTTTTCGTGTTTTCGATGCTGTGAATGATGAGCGCAATCACGAACGGGCAGCTAAAGCGATTAAAAAATGCGGCAAACATTATCAAGGAGCCATATGTTTTTCGCTTACTCAACCAAGGATGGGTGGACCGGTCTACAATTTGGAGTACTATATCAAGAAAGCCCTCATTCTTCGGGACATGGGTGCCGATTCTATTTGTATTAAGGATCAAGCTGGGCTTATTTCCCCTTATGATGCCTATGAACTAATCAGGGCCCTCAAGGAAAACTTAAGAGTTCCTGTTGAGCTCCACACCCATTATACCAGTGGGCAGGCTTCCATGTCCGTGCTGAAGGCTATTGAGGCTGGAGTTGATATTGTTGATACTGCTTTGTCTCCTTTTGCATTGCGTTCCTCAGAGCCCCCTATTGAGCCCTTAGTAGTTGCTCTATATGGGACAGATAGGGATACGGGACTGGACATTGAACGACTATTTAAGTGTGGACAGATGCTTGAGCAAATAGCCCCTAAATATAGGGACTTTCTTGATACCTCAAGGATGTCGGTTATTGATACAGGTGTGCTCATTCACCAAATTCCTGGTGGCATGACTACGAACTTGGTGGCGCAGCTAAAGCAAGCCAATGCCCTGGATAGGCTGGATGAGGTGCGTGCGGAAACTGCTAAGACCAGGGCAGAGCTTGGTTACCCACCTTTAGTCACACCTACGAGTCAGATTGTAGGTGTCCAGGCGGTGCAAAATGTCTTGGTGGGACGCTATAAAATGATTCCCAAGGAAACGGAGGATTATTGCTGGGGGCTATATGGCAGGCCGCCGGCGCCGATTAATAAAAAAATCCAGAGGATGGTTCTCAAAGGCTACGAAAGGGGTGAAGAGCCAATTGAGTGCCGGGCTGCTGATATGCTGGTGCCGGAACTGGAGAAAGCCAAGAAAGAGTCCAAGGAGTTTGCCAAAAATACTCAGGATGTGCTTACCTATGCTCTTTATCCTACCACAGGCTCTCGCTTCTTGAAATATAAATATGGCATAGATAAAACTATTCCAGATGATTGGAAGCCTCCCCGCGCTCCTAAGACCATTGAGGATGTGAAGAAAGAGGATGAACTTATTGCCAAAGCCAAAGCTGGCAAACTGGTGGAGAAACCGGAGAAAGTGGTTCCCGAAAAGGGTCCGGGGGTGAGGACATTCAATGTTTTCGTCGAAGATGAGTATTATAAAGTGGATGTGGATGTTGTGGGGGGTTCTCCAGCTATCAGCGCTTCTCCACGTGTAAGTGCTGTTAGCACTCCTCCATCTTCGGCTGCAAAAGCACCTCCAAAGGCGGAGGAAAAGAAAGCACCGCCTACCGCAGTTGCTGAAGGAACGGAGGTGCTGGCGCCTATGCCAGGTATGATCATCCGCTATTTGGTTAATGTGAAGGATAAAGTAAAGGCTGGTGATTCACTGCTTATCTTGGAAGCAATGAAGATGCAAAATACCATTTCTGCCCCCGTTGGCGGAGTAGTTAAGGCAATAAATTTCGGGCCTGGGGATCCGGTAGAGAAGGACAGTGTATTGGCTGTTATTGCTTAAATTCGTTCTTCAGTAGTTAAAGTAGCTGGTAGGTAAATCAACAAGGAGGTGAGTGCAATGCGTAGCAAGGTTTCCATAATTGGTGCGGG
>Ga0180432_10001523_pt1 | contig 36459 bp, 27 predicted proteins | sample SS_ome_10_FD_132414 | JGI IMG/M metagenome (GOLD analysis project Ga0180432, IMG submission 132414) | Hypersaline lake sediment archaeal communities from the Salton Sea, California, USA - SS_1_MS_2 metaG | ecosystem: Environmental > Aquatic > Non-marine Saline and Alkaline > Hypersaline >... | reverse complement strand
ATTCTGGCCATGGGATTTATCCATGTGGTTCACGAGGGTCTGGTTGCCGATCTCGGCGTTCATCTCGATTCCCGCGGGAACATTGCTACCGATGAGAACTGCATGACCGGTGTCGAGGGAATCTTCGCCGCCGGCGACTCGGTCCGCGGCGCTTCGCTCGTGGTATGGGCGATTCAGCAGGGGCGGGAAACCGCCCGCGCCATTGACCGGTATCTGAACACATAGGATACTATCGGTTTTTTTCTCCAGCTTCCTTGAATAGTGTCTAAAAAGAGAATTTCTTCATAACCCCTTCATTTATCTTGACATGATGAGCTTCTTCAGTTATCATTATGGCACCCTTTTCCGAATCGGTTTTTGATATGCATTTTTTTTAACGCTTCAAGCGGAAGGACTCGCCTGCTGACATAGATATATCCGAGGGGGAATGTATGGGATCATTAAATAATCTTAAAATCGGGGTTCGTCTGACCATTGCATTTGCGATAATTCTCTTTATTATGTTCGTTCTTGGTGGTGTTTCTCTGTGGGGCATATTGAGAATACAGGGGGTTGCCCGTGATCTTCTTCAGTTGGATGGTGTTATTGCCGAGCATTCAGCGGTGGTGGCTATCGAAGCGCTGCAGTGCCGCCGCTATGAGAAGGATATGTTTTTGAATATCGGAGAGGAGAAGAAGGTACGGGATTATCACGCGAAATGGGAAAAGGCGCACAAAGCCGTTCTTGATCACCTCACTACCGTAGAAAAAGTGGTCGAGTGGGATGACGAAGTTACGGCTGTCAAAACGATGAAGGCTGCAATTCCGGGCTACGTTAAGGGGGTTGACAGCATTTATGCGATGATTCTTTCCGAAAGGGTAACAACGCCTCAGAAAGCAAACGACGTCATGAAGCAGTACAAGAATCCGGTGAGAAATCTCATCTATTCGGCCGAGCAATTTGCCAGAAGGGGAAACGAGCGGCTCAGAGCAATCGACGCTAAGATAGGAGACGTTTCAGCACTTACCGTTGTTCTTATCGTTGTGCTTATTCCGATTTCGCTTATACTGAGCATACTCATCGGATTGTTCATAACGAGGAGCATAACAGGACGCCTCTCCTACATTACGGGCACTTCGGAAATGATTGCCGAGGGGAATCTGACCGCCGATGTTGAGGTTTCAGGGGCCGATGAGATCGGCGTGCTTCTCAGATCACAGGAGCGCATTGTCTTGAAGTTGAGAGATATCATCAACGATGTTCAGAAGGCATCGGGCAACATGGCGGTATCCACCGAGGAGATGTCGAGCACAACGCTGCTCTTCTCGGAGAATGCACAGAGTCAGGCGGCATCGGCAGAAGAGATAACGGCGACCATTGAAGAGATAGCTGCGGGAGTTGATAGTATCACCCGGAATGTTTCACAACAGGTGGAACGACTGGATTCACTCCTCGGGCGCATGGAAGAACTTTCATCCACCATTGTCGGAATGGGTGATCAGGTTCGGGAGGCCGTTCAGATATCCAGCGAGATATCTTCTACGGCGAAGCTTGGCGGGCAATCGCTCGAATCGCTCAACAGCAGCATGACGACTATTACCAGCAGCTCGCAGAAGGTGATGAACATTGTTGCGATTATCAATGAGATTTCCGATCGCATCAATCTGCTCTCGCTGAATGCGGCTATTGAGGCCGCCCGTGCCGGAGAAGCGGGCAAGGGATTTGCCGTGGTCGCCGAAGAGATATCCAAGCTCGCCGATCAGACCGCCCAGAGCATCGGCGAGATAAATACACTCATCAAGGCGAATGAGAGCGAGATAAAAAGGGGTATTGAAAATGCGGCAAGCACTGTCGATACGATTCGCGTGATCATAGAGAGGATCGATTCAGTTGACAGGATGATGGATGCACTCTCTGCGAAGATGCGGGATCAGCTCACCATGAAGGGCACCGTTCATGATGATATTGTTACGGTGAAGCAGCAGCTCGATCAGATACTGCGGGCAACCGAAGAACAAAATGTTGCCACCGGCGAGATGAGCAGATCCATCACCACTATAAACGATCTCAGTCAGTCCTATGCCTCGGGAGCGGAGGAGCTCTCGGTCAACGCCGATCACCTTGCGAAGATGGCGGAGAATTTAAAGGATATGATGTCCTTTTTCACGGTGTAACCGATTTCGGGACCGAGATATCGCTCTTGCCCCTTCTTTATAATTTTTTTATACCTTCTTTATGGTGAATTCACCCATTCGGAATCTTCTGATCATCCAGAGAAGTTAAAATTTAATTCAGGGAGGCTCATGAGTATATGAGATTGACAGGAGAAAAGATTGCACTGCTTTGCCTTGTGATTGCAGTGGGTCTCTCAACGTACGGATGGTCGAAGGTTTACAGCGACAAGGTGGTCATCAAGGGCTCCACCACGGTGTTACCGATAACGATGAAATGTTCCGAGGCATTCAGAAAGAGGAACCAGGTATCGATTTCGATCTCCGGAACTGGTTCAGGTGACGGCATCAAATCGCTTATCGAGGGTACCTGCGATATTGCCAATTCATCGAGGCAGATGAAGAGTAAGGAGCTGGCTTCAGCAAAGAATAACGGCATTGCTGTTAAGGAAATTGCCATTGCCTACGATATGATTATTCCGGTCATTCACCCCTCGAACAGGAATATCAAGAATCTCACTCTGGAGCAGCTGAAGGGGATCTATGATGGCTCGATAACGAGCTGGAAAGAGCTCGGCGGCAGGGATGAGAAGATCGTCGTTATTTCACGAGACAGCAGCTCGGGCACCTACGAGGTCTGGCACGAGAAGGTCATGAAAAAGACAGATGTGCGACCAGACGCATTGCTCCAGGCGTCAAATGGGGCGGTTGTTGCGGTGGTATCAAGAAACCGCAAGGCTATCGGCTATATCGGTGTCGGGTATCTCAACCGGGGATTGCGCTCGGTTACCGTGAACGATATTCAGCCAACCATTGAAAATGGAAAGTCCGGTAAATATCCCGTTGCGAGGAAGCTTTATGTCTACGTAAATGAAAACAAGTTCTCAGAAGGAGCAAAGGCCTTCATTGATTTCATACTCTCGCGCGAGGGTCAAAAGCTTGTCAAGAAGGCCGGATATATTCCTCTTTAATTCCTCCGGGGTATTGCAAATCACGGGGCCGTATCGGAGAAACCTGATACGGCCCTACCTTCTCTATCGGTCTCCTCCTCTCAGTGGCAGCCGGATCGTAAACCGGCTTCCCCTTTCAGGTTCGCTCTCCACTGAAATAGTCCCGCCGTGAAGCTCTATAATCCGCTTTGCCAGGTAGAGCCCGATCCCTACCCCGCTCACCTCATAGGTCAGAGAGCTGTCGACCCGATAGAACTTCTCCCAGATCCGTGAGACCTTTTCCTCGGGAATGCCAATACCTGTATCGATTACGTGAATGCTGATCACGTCATCCATTTCTCCACCATTCGCTTCGGGATCAGCTTCCGCTGTAATAGAAATTGTTCCCTTTCTCTTATTGAAGAGAACGGCGTTTTTTATGATATGGTCAATTGCTTTCTGCATATACCGTTCGTCAACGTGAAGCATACAGTCGGGAAGGGCAACGGTGACCGTTAATCTGTTGTCGGTCGTCAGCTGAGAGAATTTATTCAGGCTCCGCTTGATAAGATCGGCAATACAGGTCTCCGCGAGGTTCAGGGACGGTCGGGACTGAATGTCGGTGATCAGGACGAGGTCCTCTATGTAGGTTTTGAGCTTGTCGATGTTCCCGTATATCTTTTCACCGTACTGTTTGAGGGTGTCAATATCCGTTTCGTCCTCATCCCGCAGAAGCTCTGCATAGCTGTACATTACCTGCAGGGGGGTCTTGAGCTCGTGGGAGAGATTGTTGAGGAATTCGTCCTTGAGCTGATCAGCTCTTTGCAGGGATTCGATGAGCCACTCCTGGTACTTGAGGACCTCGCTCTGGGCATCCTCCTTCTCCCGCGTCAGGAGATTTATCCGATCGCCGAGCGCCAGGGAGAGGAGGACAATCTGAATGAGCGAGCCGAACTGGAATGACCAGACGGTCAGGGTGGTGCTCGGGAGCGCGCCAAACCGGTTCAGCGCCGTGATCAGCACCCCGGCGAGAAAAAATCCGAAGGCGATGAGATAAAAGCGGGTCTGACGGATTCCCCTTTTCAGCGTGATGATGCCCGTCGTGATGGAGAGGGGTACCAGAAAGATCGCGTAGGCTGCTCCGAGCTGAATTCCCGCGGAATAGGGTACGAAGAAGGAGAGGGTAAAGCCGATGACGCTGAGGATGATGTTGAAGATGAGAAACCGATCGAAGGCCGGTATTACCTCCTTTGTCTGCAGGAATGAGCGGGTGAAGACAATTATCCAGATGAAGCATAAAAAGAGTGTCGCGGGGACCATATCGTTCATCCAGGTGCTGTTCCTCCAGAGATATTGAAAGCCCATGCCGCTCAGTGAGAGCGAAACCAGGATGAAGGTGATGATGTACATGACGTAGGAGTAATAGGAGCGATCCCGGGTATAGAGCGCCAGGAGAAGGTTGAAGAGCGCCATGATGATGAGCGCTCCGAAGTAGATGCCGTAGAGCATCTGCTGTGTGTTCACCTCGGAGATCAGCTCGGCATATGAGAAGAGAGCAAGAGGAACATTGAGCGAGCTGGTCGTTTCCACACGAAGATAATAGGTATGAAGGCCGGGAGTGTTCAGAAGCGGGAAAACGAATTTCTGATATTCGATCTCCCGCCGATCGAAGGGAAGGATGTCCCCTGCTCGCTTTATCACATAGGAGCCATCACCCCGCGGCTGATAGAGCGCAATGGTATCGAGGAGCGGATAGCCGATCTCCAGGAACCAATTTGTTCTGTTCCCCTCGGGAACGATGGTGGCAAAGCGCACCCACAGCACGGAGGTGGTGAATCCGAAATTGGGTGATACCGTGTCCGATGGGACGAAGGGTGCTGTATTGACGGTATCTATGGTATAGATAGTGTCCCGTTCCTCCAGATACTCTATGTGTGCTTCAGTAAGCGGTCTGTTTTCACCCTCTTCCAGGACTATCGGTACTGCGAATATCGGAACCTCTTTAAGAGCGGCGATGAGGATGAGGATGATGATGATTTTGATGCACCGGTGGCGATGCTCAACCGGAGTGCGACCAACATGGGATTGAATAGCAGTCATAGAAGAATCTCCAGACAGTCCGCATAATAATCGGTGCCACTCCCCTGAACCGGATCGGCTCACGGTGTCTCCCGGAGCATGGGGTTTCAGTAGCATATGCGTTCATTCCCGGGAGCGGTTTTACACCATACCATATGGTGATCTCTTGTCCAACACTTTCCGTGTTGCATCTCCGGGAGAGGGGGGGTATACTGTCATTGCGCCCCGGTCGGACACAATGTGAATTGCCGTTTCTGTGTGATCGGCGGGCGAAGTATCGGTTGTGCCTGCGTGTGCAGATATCCCAAATAGTCTTGAAAATTTCTGGAGCTGTTAGACGCTGCGTCAGCTGCTACGGGATTTTCGTGTACATGGTGTTGTTATGATTTCAGTGGAGAGCGAGATACTCGAAACGGTAAAGGCAATGGCTGATCTGCTCATTGATGAGATGCGAGAGGAGGATGGTGCCGTCTTCTGTTCCCAGTGCGGCATCGCTCACGGGAGATCACCCGAATCAATTTTCCCCTTCGCATTTCTCTATCGGGAAACAGGTAAGCAGAACTATCGAGACGCAGCGCTCGCCTGCGGGGGATGGCTTGTCAGAAATCAGATGCCCGATGGCTCATGGCACAACGAGCAATCGGTGAAATGGCCGGGAATTACCGTTTTTAATCTCCTTGCGCTGCTGGGAGCGATTGATCTTTTACAGGAATGCGTTGACTGTTCACCGCTCAGATCGGCATCACTGAAGGCGGCACGCTGGGTTGAAGGGGCAATTGATCGGGGATATGCCAATATCAATTATCCGATAACAGCCATGGCCGTGCTGGCGCTGGCGGCTCAGATACTGGGGGTCCCGTCATTCTCTCATTCCGCAGGGAGGCTCCGTGACGACTGCATCGAGATATTTACCGGAGAAGGCTTTATTCACGGTGAGGGGAATGCGTACCCGTCGGTAGATATCGGGTATAATTTTGATATGTCTCTCGGAATGCTCGCTCTCTTCGCACGATTGACCGATGATGAACGGGTGCTTGCTTTGGCCCTGCGGTCAACAGGAACCCATCTGGAATTCCTCTATCCGGATGGCTCCCTTGACAACTCCTTTGGCACCCGCTCGTACAAGTGGACTCTCTTTGGTTCGAAGACAGCTCACGCGATGCAGATACCGCTGCTTCTCCTCGCCGATAGGGATCAGCGATTCTCGCTGGCAGCGGTGCGAAATCTCCGGTACTTGAACCGGATACGGCAGGGCGGTTTCATCCCGACCGGTCCTGCACGGTATGATAACCGGGTATGCATTCATGCAAGCTTTACCAGGATGACTGCGCTTTCGCAGGCGCTCTACTTTGCACGAAGGTTCAATATTGATATCACGGTTCATGAAGGTGCGCAACTGCCTTCCGAGCAGCACACGTCCCGCTTCTACGAAAATATCAATACCCTTCTCTACCGTGGGAGAGATTTTGTTGCCACGGTGGCCGGATACGGTGTTTCCTACTGGAACGGTCCTCTCAATCATCCCTCCGGTGGTTCCCTCTCCTACCTGTATCATCGACGAACCGGCCCCCTTCAGATCGGCAGCGTAAACGAATATATTCGGGAGGAGCCCTTCAACATGACAGAGATGCCACAGCGCGAGTCGATAACACCTCGCATTGAGCTCGTCAGTGATCCGCGCTGTTCCAATGTGTATTGCTCTGATTCAGCAATAACGCTGAAGGATAATACGGTGCATGTCGGAGGAGTGCTGCAGCGAGTTGAAGCCTCGTTCGCCTATTCCATAGAGTATCGCTTTGCTCGTGATATGCTCATAAAACGGTATAGGGTAGCGGGAGGTACGGGCATGTTTCGCATCATTGAGCCGATCTTTGCTTATGATGATGATAGTGTCGAGAGGGGGGAGGGGATCATTCTAATAATGCAGCCGGAGAGAGTCGTCGAGGTGAAATGCGCGTCGGAGAACCGCCTGTTGCTCTCGGAGGGAAAAATCTGGTGCCCCTTCCCCGGTGTCTGGGCACATCGAATCGTTGTTGAGCCCCGGTCGGACGAGGTTTCAGTGGCTATTACGGTGCGCCTGAAAGATAAGTTTTAATACTTCAGTACCCGAAGAGACGCGGCAGGATGAGGCTGATGGCGGGCATGGCGGTTACGAGCAGCAGCGCGGCGATCATCCCGATGAAGAGGGGCATCAGAGGCCGAATCACGCTGAGAATCGATATCCCTGAGATGCTGCAGCCGACGAAGAGGACGCTCCCCACCGGCGGCGTGCACAATCCGATGCAGAGATTGAGTACCATTATAATGCCGAAGTGAATGGGATCAATCCCCAGCGTCACCACCACCGGGAGAAAGATAGGGGTGAAGATGAGCACTGCCGGCGTCATATCCATGAAGGTTCCCACCACGAGCAGGATGCAATTAATGATCAGGAGGATGAGTATTCTGTTTTCGGTGAGCGCGATGAGCGCGGTGCTAATGCTCTGCGGTATATTCGCATAGGCCATAATCCAGGACATGCCCATCGATGTTCCCACCAGGAGCATGACGATGGAGGTGGTAACCGCGCTTTCCAGGAGGATGTCGGGTATCTCCCTGAACCGCACCTCGCGGTAAACGAGGACGGAGAGGACGAAGGTATACAGCACCGCGATGGCGGATGCCTCGGTTGCGGTGAAGTATCCTGCGACGATGCCGCCGATGACCACGATCAGAAGGAAGAGACTGGGAATGGCATCGAGGAATCGAATGAGTCCCGTCCGGAGCGGTATGGCGTCGCCTACCGGATAGCGGCGCCGTTTTGCGTAGATGCACGATATGATCATGAGGAAGAGCCCCACGAGTATACCCGGCAGATAGCCGGCGAGGAAAAGGGCAGCGATGGAGATTCCACCGCTCGCCAGCGAGAAGACGATGAGAATATTGCTCGGTGGTATTATAAGTCCCGTTGTTGCCGAGGAGATGGTAACCGCCGCGCTGAACTCGCGGTCGTATCCCTCGGCCACCATCACCGGGACCATGAAACCGCCGATGGCCGAAACGGCAGCGACCGCTGATCCGGAAATTGCCCCGAAGAGCATGCACGCCAGAATGTTGACAAGGGCAAGCCCACCGGGAAGCCGACCGAAGAGAAATATAGCCAGATCGATGAGCCGGCGTGCAATGCCGCCGCGATTCATGAACTGCCCTGACAGTATGAAGAGCGGGATGGCCAGGAGCGCAAAGCTGTCGAGACCGGTTGCGATTCGCTGGGCGACCGTTGTTGCCGCGGGGAGATAGCTGATGCTCATGAGCATCGTGCCGAGCGTCGCGATCCCCATGCAGAAGGATATCGGTACGCCGGCGAGCAGCAGCACGATGAATATTCCCATAAGAAAAAAGGCTTCTCCTTCCATATCCTATTCCCGATTTTCGTTATCGACGTTCCGCGCTCGATTCCTCCCCTCGACGGGTGAATGCATGCCTGCGCGAGCGCAAAGGAATGGCTGTTCTCAGTGAGTCGAGGGCGTACAGGATGATGAGGAATCCGCTCACGGGGATGACCAGGTAGACGATCCCGAGCGGGATCTGAAGCGCGGCGGAGCTTTGCCGCAGGGAGAGGGTCAAGTACACAAGTCGAGCGCCGCCGATCACCATGACCAGCAGGGCGAAGGCGAGCAGCGAGAGATCGATGAATATCCCGAGATATTCACGTGCCCCTTCGCGGAGCCGGGTGCCCAGTATATCAATGGCGAGATGCTTTTTCGCTCCGGCAGTATAGCTGGCCCCGAGGAGCCCTACCCAGATGAGGAGGAAACGGGCGATCTCCTCAGTATATGAGCTCGGATCCCCCAGGATAAAGCGGGTGAAGATCTGCCACAGGACGTTCACCGTCATGAGTGCCATGATCGCCATGAGCACTCCCTCCAGTATTCTATTGACGATCACTATCATTCTTGTCATTTTAGCGCACCGCCGTAATCTGTTCGATGAGCAATTTCATCTCCGGGTTTCTGCTGTACCGCTCGTAGAGCGGCTGAACCCGCTCGCGAAAGGGTTTTTTGTCGGGATACGAAACCAGCACCCCTGCGCGGCGAACCGCAGCGAGCGCCTCCACGGTTGCCTTGCGCCATATCTTCTTCTGATACTGCGCCGATTCGTCGGCGGCTTCCTGAAGCCAATCCCGCTGCCGGGTAGTGAGCGCCCTCCAGATGGTCGTGCTCACCAGCAGAACATCCGGCACCGCCGTGTGCTCATCAAGGGAATAGAATGTGCAGATTTCGTAATGTCGCGAGGTATAGAAGGATGGCGGATTATTCTCCGCCCCGTCGACAATTCCCTGCTGCAGCGCCGTGTACAACTCTCCCCATGAGATCGGCGTTGCCGATCCGCCGAGCGCATTCACGATTCTGATGGCGCAGGCGCTCTCCTGTGTTCGAATCTTGAGGCCGATGAGATCCTCCGGCCGTCGTATGTTTTGTTCCTTCGTGTAAAAGCTCCTGCTCCCGGCATCATAATAGCAGAGGCCGCGAAGTCGGTATTTCTCCAGTTCGTGGAGGAGATCCCTTCCGATGGCGCCTTCAAAGACCGAGAACTTGTGGGACTCGTCTCGGAAGAGGAAGGGGAGACCGAAGACCTGAAAGATCGGCGCAAAGCATTCGAGAACGCTCGAGGATACCTTGGTCATCCCCAGACTGCCGATCTGCAGGAGCTCGAGACACTCCCGCTCGGTACCAAGCTGCTGGCCGGGATAGATGTCAATTCTCATGGTTCCTCCCGATTTTTCCTTCAGGAGGCGTGCCATAAAGGTCATGGCTTGGTGAACCGGGTGCGTGGTGTCCAGACCGTGGCCGAGCTTGATTACCGTGACATTTTTCCGCGGGCTGCAGGCCTGGATGAGGACAAGGTGCATCAGCAGCGTGAGGAATATCATACCCCGCTGCCTGATAGGCGATCGCGGCATCATCACTCTCCCCTGCTCACCGCTCATCTGTACCGATGAGGATGCCCTTTAACTCCTTCTCCTCGTCAATCATCTCTGTCGTAGATTCACCGCCCCTCTTTCGGGAGAGGAGCGTGCGCAGCCGCTCGTGGAGCATCGGGGAGAGGGGATAGCGAATACAGTTTATGAGCGCAACGGCAAGGAAGATCATCGGCGCCAGGGCGAAGATCAGCCGGAGGATGATGATGAAGGTATCGGACTGCTCCTGCGGTATCATCTTCACGGCACCGGCCACCTTCTGCTCGACGGGAGGGAGATAGCCGGCAAGATGAATTGCACCGGAGATCAGGAAGAGGGCGATGGCCGAGCTCGCCTTCCTCATGAAGGTGAAGAGGCCGGAGTAGATCCCCTCTCGCCGCTCGCCGGTCTTGAGCTCATCGATATCCGGTATGTCGGGAAACATGGCGAAGATGGTGACGTTGTTGCCCGCCGATGCGATGCCGAGGACGGCGCCGAAGAGGTAGAGAAAGAGGAGCGGGGAATCGGGCCCTACGATAAAGCTGTATATCAGCGCGAGCATCCAGAGTATCACCGATCCCATAAAAACAGTCCGCTTGCTCGTCTTCTTGCTCAGGATGTCGGAGATGGGAAGGAAGACAATTTGCATGATGAAGAGGGTTGCGAGGAGCGGAGTCAGCTGATCCGGCCTGCCGATGTAATAGGTCATGAAGTAGATGACGATTGCCATCACCGAGTCTATGGTGAGGAAGGAGAAGATGTACATCATCATAACATGCCGAAAGGATCGCACCTTGAAGGGCTCGATGAAGGTGAAGGTGATCGTTTCCGAGAACCGCCTGTGCGCTATCTCGCGCTGGAATTCCTTCCGCTCGAAAGTCGTGAAAAAGGTGCCGATGTAGGGGAGCGCGAAGAAGAGGCCGAAGCAGACCGCCATCACCATATAGCCGGTCCGCACATCGTCGAATCCCCTGACCACCTCGAGGGGGACCGTCGCGCAGAGAATGCCCGAGATGCCGGAGAAGACCATGCGAAAGGTGGCGAGCGATGTTCGCTCGTTGTAGTCGACGGTGAGCTCCGAAGCCAGCGCGTTGTAGGGAACCATCACCATGGTGATGACCGTCGAGAAGAAGATGTAGGCGCAGCAGACGTAGATGAAGCGGTGCATCTCGCGCGAGAAGTCGACGGGGAACCACATCAGGAAGAAGGAGAGGAAGATCAGAATGATACCCGCGAGAAAGTAGGGCCTCCTCCTGCCGAAGCGGGTCCGGGTTTGGTCCGAGATCATCCCCATCAGGGGATCGCTCACCGCGTCCCATATCTTGCTGATGAGGAAGGCGAGTCCCGCAAGCGCCGGGCTTATCTTGACGATATCGGTGAGAAAGTAGAGGTAGTAGAAGCCGATGATGGTCATGGCGCCGCCGCCGAAGATGTCGCCGGCGCCATAGCCCAGCTTGGTCGACAGGCTGAGCTTCTCCGAGGAATTGTTCATGGCAATCGCCTCCCGATGGTGTGAACAGGAATTGTAATTCTGTTTCGGCAACAGATAACCGTACCACAAAAGTTCACAAATGCAAGCACTAATTCGACAGGGGCACGCGCGTTTTCATAGAAATTGCAACGGGGAAAATAAATTATTGAATCGTCGATAAATTATATATAGTATTTCTTTAAAAAGTAAATTTTCCCGTTCAGCACAAAACGTCATTGAGAGAGAACTATGGAAAATAAGAAAATACTCGTTGTCGAAAATGAAATACCTATCGCGCTGCATATCGGCGAAGCACTCAGCAGCAGGGGCGGCTATACCGCGCAAATAGCCGCAAACGGTGCCGAAGCGCTTGAAATGATATCAGCGGACATGCCTGACCTGGTCATTATGGACATTTTACTCGATGATCAGATGGATGGAATCGAAGCCTCAGAAATCATAAAAGCACGATACGACATTCCTGTTATTTATATCACCGCAAGCACCGATTACAGCCATTTAAAGCGAGCAATAGAAACAGAACCGTATGGATATATTATTAAACCGATTGATGAGCTGGAGCTCTCCTGTGCAGTACAGCTGACCCTTCAGAAGCACGAGTCGGAGAAGAAGATAGGTGAGAGCGAGGAGCGCTACCGATCTCTGTTCGAAGGCGCGAGTGATCATGTCTTCCTGGTAAACAAAGATCTGCAGTATTTCGCCGTAAACCCGAGCGCCCTTCAAGCGGGAGGTTTTCAACTGGAAGATATAAAAGATAAAGGGCCCCATGAAGTTTTCCACGAGGATGGTGAGTTCTATCTGGCAAAATACCGTAAGGTGTTACAGACAGGAAAGCCTGATAGATTTGAGCGAGAACTTCGTCTTTCCGACGGCTTTCACTGGTTCTCGGTTATATTAAGTCCCATTCGAGATAAAAAAGGAGACGTTGTCGGATTGACCGGCATAAGCAGAGACATCACTGAACGGAAAAATGCAGAAGCAATGCTCAGGAGGGGAGAACAGGAAATCCGTATAATCGCCGACAGCGTTCCCGGCCTGTTTTCATATCTCGATGCAGAAGGCCGGTATCGCTTTGTGAGCAAGCGGTACGAAGAGTGGTTCGGCGTCTCCCGCGAGGAGACAATTGGGAAGCATTATCGGGAGGTTCTGGGTGAGAACACCTATGAGATAATCAGGGATCACGTCAATGCGGCCCTCTCGGGTAAGCTGGTCCGATACGAGAATGAGCTCCCCTACAGTAATGGCGGCACGAAGTGGGTAATCGCCGAGTATGTTCCGGATCTCGATGAACAGGGAAACGTCGATGGCTTCTTCGCCCTGGTTATCGACATCACCGAACGGAAGCGGGCGGAAGAGCTGGCTATTGCCCAGCGAGACCTGGGGCTGGCGCTCGGAGAGATGCATGGACTCGACGAGGCGCTGGGGCTCTGCCTGGAGACAGCCATTCGCATTTCAGGCATGGACAGCGGCGGCATCTACCTCCTTGACGAGCCGTCCGGTGCGTTTGATCTTGTCATTCATCAGGGGCTGTCGAACTATTTCGTCAGCAGTGCGTCTCACTATGCGCCAGATTCGCCCAATGTGCAGCTCATCATGGCGGGCCGGCCGGTCTACAGTGAACATCAGCAGTTAAGCGTGCCTCTTAAGACTTTTGAAATGCGCGAGAATTTGAGAGCCATCGCCATACTGCCGGTGCGCCACGAAGATCAAATGACAGCCTGTCTCAATGTCGCTTCCCATGCCGTAGACGTGGTTCCCAATTGGTCCCGCATCGCGCTTGAAGCGATAGCAGCTCAAATAGGAAGCACCCTTGCCAGCAAGCGTGCGGAGGAGGCGAAGCGGGAGAGCGAAATGCGGGAGCGGGAGTATATACAAAACCTCGAGTTTCTCTCCCGGACGGCATTTGAGCTTCTTGAATACCCCGCCGATGGGAACCACTATGAATTCATCGGAGGGAAACTCAACGAGATAATAAAAAACGCCGTAATCATTATCAATTCATACGATGAAAGCTCCAATACACTCTGCTGCAGGGACATCAGGGGACTCGGCGGTTTAACCGAAAAGGTTACAGCACTCCTCGGGAAATCACTCGTCGGAATGGTGGTACCGCTCACCATTGATGAGGCATGGGAGCGATTGCACACCGGGAGGATAATGGATGGACCCGCGGGCCTTCACGATCTGAGCTTTGGCAAGATACCGAAGCGGACAGCCCGCGCGATTGAGAAGCTCCTCGGCATTGATCACATTTACGCGATCGGTTTTGTCAGCGAGGGGAAACTGTTCGGTACCGCCATTTTTGTACTGCTCGGAGGTGCAGATCGGATATCCTGGAACCCGGTGGAAACCTTCATACACCAGGCGGCCATTGCGCTGCAGCGAAGGCAGGCAGTCTATGCGCTTTCCGAGAGCGAGCGGAAGTACCGCGATCTGGTCGAGAACATCAGCGATGTCATCTACACGCTCGACGGGAAGGGCATCATAACCTACATAAGTCCCGTTGTGAAGCGTCTGTACGGATACGATCCGGACGATATTATAGGGAAGCACTTTACAGACCTTGTATACCCAGAGGATGTGGAGCTCATTGTCGAGGGATTCGAGCGATCGCTGCAGGATATCCATTTGCCCAATGAATACCGGCTGATAACCCGATCGGGTGAAGTGAGATGGTTTCGCGTATCCGAGAGAACCATCCATGAAGGAGATATGCCAGCAGGTGTTCGGGGCATTCTGACTGATATCACCGAGAAGAAGCTGGCGGAGGAAAAATTACGCGAGAGCGAGGAGCGTTTTCGTGATATTGTCGAAAATGCCGAGGCCGGTTACTTTTTCATTGATACGGAAGGATATTACCAATCGGTGAATAAAGCATGGCTGCGCATGTACGGTTACTCCTCTGCCGAAGAGGTCATCGGCAAGCACTTTTCTATCACCCAGGTAGAGACAGATCTGGAAGAGGCTTTCCAGCTGGGGGAACAGGTATTGCGGGGCGAACCGCTCAATACGAATGAGTTCACCCGGCGTTGCAAGGATGGATCTGTCGGCTATCACTCCTTCGCATCCCGGCCCGTGGTCAGAGAAGGCAAGGTGGTGGGTATCGAGGGATTCATGACCGATATCACCGAACGTAAGCGTATGGAGCAACGGCAGTGCGAGAGCGAGGAGAAAGCAAGGGTTCTGCTCAATGCGCCGATCGGTGCGGTGCTCCTTATTGACAGTGACGGGAATATTCTCGACGCCAATGAAACCGTGCTCAGGCGAACCAACCGGACCATGGATGAGGTAATCGGCATGTCGGTCTCGGATCTGGTGCCTGAGGAAGTGGCGCTGTCAAGGAGAGCGCACATTCAACAGGTTATAGATAGCGCAAAGCCTGCGCGTTTTGTGGATTTCCACGACGGCATATGGAACGATATTATGTTGTATCCAATCTTCGATGCAGACGGGAAGGTAGACAAGATTGCAGCCTTTGGATATGACATCACCGAGAAGAAAACTCTGGAGAAAGAGATTTTGAACATCAGCGAAAAGGAGCGAAGGCGCATCGGCCAGGAGCTCCACGACGGCCTCGGGCAGCTCCTCACCGGGATAGCATACATCACCGAGGTGCTGAAAGATAAGCTCGCTGAAAAGGGGTATTCCGAGGTATCGGATGTGAAAAAGATATCAGCGCTCATCGAGGATGCCATCGAGCAGACGCGCGGCCTGGCGCGCGGCCTCTATCCGGTGATCTCTGAGCCCTCGGGGATTATCACCGCACTGGAGAGCATGGCGCTGCGAGTTGAGCGGATTTTCGGGATAAGCTGCCGGGTGGAGAGAAGTGGGAAGATTCGGATTTCCGATAACGCTGTTGCAACAAATCTCTTTTTCATAGCCCAGGAGGCGGTCAACAATGCCATAAAGCACGGGAAGGCTAAGAAAATCCGGCTCTGTCTGAACACCGGTAAATCGAAGATCACCATCGCCATTCACGACGACGGAACCGGGTACACACAGGAGAAAAAGGAGGACGCCGGGATGGGATTGAGGATTATGCGGTACCGGGCAGAACAGATTGGCGCTGAATTTTCCGGCGTTCCCGGTGAAAATGGCGGCTTTACCGTTACGGTTGCCCTGAAAGCTTGATTCGGGTCAGGATTATTAAACATTAAATATGATGTTTTCCATGATAATAAAACAACCAGTTTCGGTTATTGAAATATTCTATCATTTGCAATATTTATTTAATAGTATACTTCATATAGTTATGAGGGATGATTACCGCGACGATGGCCGAACAGTTCGATAATAACACGGTCAATTACGTAATAAGTACATCTTGCTGTAAAGAGATTCTTTTTCGTCTGTTCGATAAACATGGCCTCACGTTTTATAACACGTACGGAGGTTTCATACTGCAATAGCAAAAAAAATGAAGACAGTTAATGAAAATGAGAGGGACAATAGAACGGTCAGGATTGTCATTGTCGATGATCATCCCATCGTTCGACAGGGATTAAAAGAACTGATTGAACGTGATAAGGATATTCTCGTCTGTGACGATGTCGGGGATACCAAGAGCGCCATCCGGGCTATCGCGAAGCATGAGCCTGACCTCGCTCTCGTCGACATCTCGCTCAACGGGACCAGCAGCGGCATCGATCTCGTTCGGGCGATTCGAGAGCGATATCCGAAAATCAAAACGCTCGTTCTCTCCATGCACGATGAATCGATATACGCCGAGCGGGCGATCCGGGCGGGCGCCCGGGGATACATCATGAAAAAGGAGGCGACCAGGAACATCATACAGGCGATCCGGAAGGTGATGGAGGGGGATATATATCTCAGCGAGGAGATGTCGGGACGGATTATCGACAAGCTCCTCCATGCAGGTCCTGAGGATGTCGATACGCACATAGAAAAACTGAGCAACAAGCAGCTCGAGGTGTTTCGCCTCATCGGAAGGGGATTCAAGACGGGCGTCATAGCGAAAAAGCTCAATATCAGCGTCAACACGGTTGAATCACATCGACGATATATAAAGGAGAAGCTGGGACTGAAGAGCTCGGCGGAGCTTACGAGGCTTGCCGTTCAATGGTCGCTCGAAAGTACCGCCGAGTGATGCTGAACGAAGAGCCGTGATGAACAAACCTGCCTGAAAACATTCAATTATTCCAGAAACCTTACCCCTGAAAGCCCCCTGAGAATTATTACTAACAAGAAATTGACATGTTCCCCGCCCGCCGGAGGCGGGCGGGGAACAATGATTTCATACTTTCTGGACGCCGGTTAGGCCGGCATGTCGAACTAAAAAAAAAAAAAATATAAACATAATTGAATCCATCATAACAATATCACTACTATCGGCCATTGACATGATGGAAACAAACAATTATTCATTATATATGTATCAAGGTAACAGGTGAGGTGATCTACCGTTTCGACACAGGGGAGAAGAGCTCTGATAAGAATGCGGATAGTGAGTTCTCTGTGTCAAGGAGTGCTCATATAAATAAACGCGGTGAACCTCCGAATTTTATGAGCTTACCTATGACAACGGAATTGTACAGAAAACGAAAATCATCTAATGGTCATGCATACCTGTGGTGTTGCATCCGTTAAATATAAAGCACATCCGGTCATTGCAGAGAGCGGTACCGGAAAATTTAAGGGAGGATTATAATCGCATGAATGAAAGCAAAGAGCATCTGAAAAAGAAAGTAGCAGTACTCGATGCTGTCAACAGGGTTTTCAGGGAGGCGCTCCTCTGCGAAACGGAGGAGGAGGTTGCCAAGCAGTGCCTCGCGGTCGCCGAGGAGCTGACCGGGAGCAGGTTCGGTTATATCGGAGAGCTGAACGCTGCCGGTCTCTTCGACACCATCGCATTGAGCGATCCGGGATGGGGAGCGTGCAGAATGTCAGAAACAAATAAAGTTACTCTCATCTATAACATGGAGATACGGGGCATATGGGGCCGGGTTCTACAAGATGGAAAATCGCTCATCGTCAACGAGCCGGCTTCACATCCCGACAGCACCGGCGTCCCCGAAGGACATCCGCCCCTGACAGCTTTTCTGGGAGTGCCATTGAAGCAGGTCGATAAGACGACCGGGATGATAGCCCTGGCGAACCGTGAGGGGGGCTATACTGATGCCGATCGCGAGGCAATCGAGGCTCTCTCGGTCGCCTTTGTGGAGGCCATACGAAGCAAACGGACCGAGCTCACCGTAAAGCAGCTCGCCCAAGAGATACTGGAGCTCTCCACACCGGTGATGCAGATATGGGATGGGGTGGTGGTGGCGCCGCTCATCGGCACCCTGGACATCGAGCGGACGCAGCAGTTCATGGAGCGACTCCTGAATGCCATTGTGGAGACGAAGTCTCCGGTCGCACTGATCGACATCACCGGTGTGCCGACCATCGACACGCAGACCGGGCAGCATCTCATCGAAGCGATATCGGCTGCAAAGCTTCTGGGAACCGAAGTGGTGCTCACCGGCGTGAGTCCTGTTATTGCGCAGACGCTAGTGCACCTGGGCATCGATCTCTCGGACTTCATCACCAGGTCGTCCCTCTCGGCGGGGGTGCGCGTGGCGCTGGATGCTTTGAATCTGCGTGTGGTCAGTAAATGAAGATATTACCTCTCGTGAGGTATACCTATCCGGAAACCATTTAAGGAGAATGAAATGGCACAGAGGAAAAAAGATGACGGGAGAGCGCCGGGAAGCGAGTTCCTGTACCGCACGCTTATAAACAACCTCCCCCAGAAGATATTCTACAAGGACAAGAATTCAGGGTACGTATCCTGCAACGAGAGCTTTGCAAAGGATTTAGGGATTACCCCGAGTGAGTTCGCCGGGAAGACCGATTTCGACTTCTTCCCGAAGGAACTGGCGGAGAAGTACCGCACCGACGACCTGCGTATCATGGAGGCCGGTAAAATAGAAGAGATTGACGAGAGCTATTTGAAGGATGGAGAGGAGTTCTTCGTCCATACGGTCAAAGTGCCCATCAGAGACGTGGATGGTGAGATCGCGGGCATTCTCGGCATCTTCTGGGATGCCACCGCTAAAAAGCGTGATGAGGAGGAGCTGCAGCGGTACAAGGAACAGCTCGAGGAGATGGTGAAGGAGCGAACTGCAGAATTGCATCAAGCGAACGAGCGCCTCGAGGGGGAGATTGCCGAGGGGAAGCGGCGCGAGGAGATAATCGCGCAGCAGTCGCAGGAGATACTGGAGCTCTCAACGCCGGTACTGAAGATATGGGAGGGAGTTGTGGCGGCGCCGCTCATCGGCACCCTGGACAGCAATCGGACGCAGCAGTTCATGGACGTCTTTCTCAACTCAATTGTGGCAAACAATGCACCGGTCGCACTCATCGACATCACCGGGGTGCCCACCATCGATACGCAGACCGGGCAGCACCTCATCGAGGCGATATCGGCGGCACGCCTCCTTGGCACCGAGGTGATTCTCACCGGGGTGCGGCCCGCCATCGCACAGACGCTGGTGCATCTGGGAATCGATCTCTCCGAGTTCAGAACCTGCTCGTCCCTCTCCTCGGGCCTGAGCATGGCGCTGGAGACGCTCAACCGGGAGGTCATATCAAGAGATGACATACAAGGAGATCTGTAATGGGAGCTGAAAATATATCGGTCATTAAGATGGGAGATACGCTCATGGTTATGGTTCCGGCCGATCCGGACGACGAGACGGTATTCGCGCTGCAGGAGCGGATTCTCGCGGCAATGGAGAAGCAAGAGGTGAAGGAGCTTGAGGATTGCATTGTTGAAGATCTTCATTGAGGTAAATGATTCAACTGTAATTTGATAATAATATTCGAAGATGTATTAAATTATAGGAGTATGGCATGAGCAATGAGAGGAAAACAAAAAAAAAGCTTATCGAAGAACTGGAGGGACTGCGCGGCAAAATAACTGAACTCGAAGGGGCTATGTCTGAAGAAGAACCGATGTTACGTCGCGAACAGGATTTGATAGAGCTGAACAGGATGATGATATCGGCTTCAACGTTCGGTATTATCGTGTATAAGGCTTCCGGACAATGTGTTATTGCAAACGAAACGGCAGCCAAATCCATCGGTGCAACCAGAGAACAGGTGTTGCAGCAAAACTTTTACCATATAGAATCATGGGAAAAGAGCGGTTTGCTTGAGGCAGCGAAAGGAGCACTCAAAGATGGATCGGATAAGAAGATTGAAATACATACTATTTCAACATTTGGGAAGGATATCTGGTTGGGATGCCGTTTTACTCCGTTTGTATACCTTGATGAACAATACCTCATGCTCATTTTTGAAAATATTACCGACCGGATTATCGTTTCACAGGAGCTGCAAAGAACCCGTGACGAACTGAAGGAGAAAAACGAGAAACTCGAGAAGGAGATATCAGAGGGCAGAAAACGAGAGGAGATAATAAGACGGCAGCATCAGGAAATACTGGAGCTCTCAACACCTGTCATGAAAATCTGTGAGGGCGTGGTGGCGGCGCCTCTCATCGGCACACTGGACAGCCAGCGGACGCAGCAGTTCATGGATGTCTTTCTCAATGCCATTGTTGATAACAACGCGCCGGTTGCTCTGGTGGATATCACCGGAGTTCCCACCATCGATACGCAGACCGGCCAGCATCTCATCGAGGCCATATCGGCGGCGCGCCTCCTGGGAACCGAGGTGATTCTCACCGGAGTGCGGCCCGCCATCGCGCAGACCCTGGTGCATCTCGGAATCGATCTCTCAGATCTCAGGACCTGCTCCTCCCTATCGGCAGGGCTGAGCATGGCGCTGAGGACGCTCAACCGGGAGGTCATATCAAGAGATGACATACAAGGAGATCTGTAATGGGAGCTGAAAATATATCGGTCATTAAGATGGGAGATACGCTCATGGTTACGGTTCCGGCCGATCCGGACGACGAGACGGTATCCGCGCTGCAGGAGCGGATTCTCGCGGCAATGGAGAAGCACGAGGCCAAGGGATTGATACTTGACTTATCCACCGTCGAGACGATGGATTCCTTTTTCGCGCGGATTGTGGCCGAGACCGCACAGATGGTTCAGCTCATGGGCGGCCGGACGGTGATCGCGGGGATGCGGGCGAGCGTTGCCATCACCACCACGCAGCTGGGGCTGACCCTGGGGAATGCCATGACCGCCCTCGACGTGGACTGGGCGCTCCTGATGCTCGTCAGGAAACCGGCCGGAGGCATTGGGGATGAATGACAACGAAAATCCGATTGGCGAGGTTCCAATTCAGAACGAGGGCGATATCGTATCGGCCCGTAAGGTCGCGAGAGAGGTGTCGCAAAAGCTCGGATTCGGCGTCACCGATGTCACCCGAATCGTGACTGCGGTCTCGGAGCTGGCGCGAAATATCTACCGCTTTGCCGGAACGGGGATAATGCGCTGGAGTGTCATGAACGAGGGTATTGTCGGTATTGAGCTCATATTCGAGGACAAGGGACCCGGCATCACCGATATTGAACAGGCTATGGGCTTGGGATTCACCAGCGGGCAGGGACTGGGGATGGGGCTTCCCGGAGCCAGGCGGCTCATGGATGAGCTGGAGATCGAGTCGCGGGTGGGAGTCGGCACCACGGTGACGGTGCGAAAGTGGCTCAAGAGAAAATAACGTGATTGATTCGGAACATTCCATACCGGTAACGCACACAGGCGATGTGAACAGAGCGCGCACGGCAGCAAGGGAAGCAGCCGTGAATATCGGTTTTGCCGAGAAGGAGGGGGAGGAGATCGCCCTGGTGACAAGCGAGCTCGCCACCAACCTCTGCAAGCATGCGAGGGGCGGCGTTCTGATCATCTCGGCAATCGGGGAAGGAACGAAGCGGGGGATTCAGGTTGAAACGTCCGACCGGGGGCCGGGAATAGCCGATGTCGACGATGCAATGACCAACGGCTTTTCCACAACGGGGAGCCTCGGGTACGGGATTGGAACGGTTATCAGGCTCATGGATGAGGTTGCTGTCAGTTCCCTGGAGAAGGATGCCGGCACGAGGGTGATCTGCAAAAGATGGGTTCGCGATATGAGTGACGGGGTAAAGAGATGTCCGCTCGATTTCGGCGTTGCAATCCGTCCCCGTCCGGGGAGCAGCCTTAACGGCGATGCGTATGTAATCAGGAAGTGGAACGATTGTGCACTGGTCGGACTCATCGACGGTCTCGGGCACGGACAGTTTGCTCATCGTGCATCGCAGACGGCAAAGAAGTACATCGAGAGGCATTTCGAACAGCCGCTGCAGAATCTCTTTCTCGGGACGGCGCGGCAGTGCCGGTCAACGCGGGGAGTGGTGATGGCGCTTGCCCGTTTCGACTGGGAAGCAAAGCGGCTCACCTTCGCGAGCGTGGGGAATGTCGAGGTGCGGGTAGTAAATAGCCACGAGAAGTTTTCTTTTATTCAGCGGCGTGGCGTCATCGGTCTCAATGCGCCCGCTCCGGCGGTTACCGAGCACCGGTGGGAGGAGCACTATATTATGATTATGCATACGGATGGATTGAGAACGCGATGGCAGTGGAAGGATTTTCCGGAGCTCGTCGAGCAATCGGCAACCGAAGCAGCGCGTTTGTTTCTCCATAAGCTTGCAAAGGATATTGACGACGCAGCGGTTCTGGTGGTGAAGAGGAGAATATGAAACAGGAGGAATTGCAGAAAAAGCTTGATAAGGCCTTGAGAACAATTCAGTCGCTTCAAGGTGAGCTCAGAGAGACCAATCAGGGCGTCATAGCACTCAACCTTGAGCTGGAGCAGCGGGTTGAGGAGAAGGAGAGGGCGGAGGAAGCGCTCCAGGATGCAAACAAGGAGCTCGAAGCCTTCAGCTACTCGGTATCGCATGACCTCCGGGCGCCGCTGCGTGCCATTGACGGCTTCGCCAATATACTCCTCGAGGAGTACAATGATGTGCTCGATGATGAGGGGAAACGATTAATCGGTATAATTATGAAAAACGTCAATTCGATGGGGCAGCTCATCGACGATCTCCTGGCTTTCTCCCGGTTGAGCCGTCAGCAGATGCAGCGTTTGGTGATAGACGTGCGACCGCTGGTTCAGGAGGTTGTCGACAATCTCATGCAGAGTGAAAATAACCGAAATATCGAATGGAAGATCGACGCGCTCCCCCCGGTGATCGGCGATCGCTCCATGATCCGGCAGGTCTACGCCAATCTCCTCTCCAACGCGATCAAGTTCACCCGGAAGCGGGATATCGCCCGCATCGAGGTGGGAGCACGTAAATGTGATGAGGAGATTGTCTATTTTGTACGGGATAACGGTGCGGGATTCGATATGCAGTATCAAGAGAAGCTCTTTGTCGTTTTCCAGCGGCTGCACAGCGAGAAGGATTTCGAGGGGACCGGTGTCGGTATGGCCAACGTCAGGCGCATCGTTCACCGGCACGGGGGACGGATCTGGGCGGAGGGGAAGGTCGGCGAGGGCGCGACTTTTTATTTTACCATTCCACCCGAGGAGGGAACCGATGAAATATCCCGATGAAGTTGGGAGTCTCCCCGTCGAAGTCCTGACCGGCGAGGTCAAAGTCGCCGCTGTTGGAGTCCTCCGCGCCAGCGCGTTGGGTTCATGCGTTGCGGTTGCGATGCTCGATGTTGAGGCCGGGATCGGCGGTCTTGCGCACGTGATGCTGCCGGGGTCCTCACCCGGTTACCGGGATGCAAAAGGAACGAAGTACGCCGAGGACGGGATACGCGAATTGATTCACTCCATGACGGCGCAGGGTGCGCGGCTCGAAAGTCTCGTGGCCTGTGTGTTGTCGGCGGCGGCAACATCCTCGAGCGTTATGACGACACGATCTGCGAGGCGAATATCAGGTCGGTTACCAAGGTTCTCGCAGGGATGGGCATTCGGATAATGGCCTGCGAGGTGGGTGGCTCCCAACGAAGGAGCGTTTCCCTCGACGTGGAGTCCGCTCGTGTTTCCTGCACGGTCGGGGACTCGGCCTCGAAGCTGCTATGGCAAGGCCGGGGCGAGCGAGAGGAGGATGTCAACTCATGAAGCGAAGGACAAAAGCGGATATACAACGAGAGAAGGGAGAGTTCCGCCAGCGCAGCACCGAACTGGAGTGCTCGGAGGACGGTACGTCGGAGAGCGGCAAGCTGGCGGCGGAGGTGAAAATCAAGGAAGCCCAGTATCGCGGGGTATTCGAGGCATCGAAAGACACTATCCTCATTTTCGATCTCGACGGCGTGATCAAAGAGGTCAATCCCGCCGCCTGCGACATGTATGGCTACTCGCACGGGGAGATGGTCGGACTCACCGGGAGGGACATTGTGCATCACGACTATCACCACTTGTTCAAGGAATTCGTTGCGAAAGCAGGGGCGGGCGAGCTGTTTGCCGCCGAGTCGGTTGATCTTCGGAAAGACGGTTCACAATTTGACATAGAGGTCAGAGGAAGTGGTTTCGAGTATATGGGCCGCCCTCATCTTCTCGCCATCGTTCGTGACATCACTGAGCGCAAGCAGATGGCGAAGGGCCTCCGGCGCATGGCGACGGTGGTGAGAGACTCCAACGACGCGATCACGATCCAGGACTTCGAGGGTAGGATCACGGACTGGAACCACGGCGCCGAGCTGATGTACGGCTATTCTGAGGAAGAGGCGTTCCAGTCGAACATCGATCGTCTGACGATTCCCGCCAAGGTTGCAGAGCAGAATGCTTTCATCCAACGGTTGGCGGCGGGCGAAGACGTCACGTCGTTCGAGACCCAGCGGGTGACCAAGGACGGGCGCGTCCTCGATGTCTGGATGACCGTCACCAAGCTGATGGACGATGCCGGCAAGCCGATTGGCCTGGCCTCCACCGAGCGCGACATCACCGAGCGCAAGCGGGCCGAGGCGGCGCGCGACGCTGCCTACCAGCAGCTCCTTAAGGCGGAACGAGATCTCTCAATCAGAAACAAGATCAACGAGATATGCCTGACCATATCCGACGAGGAGATGTACGGCGAGATTCTGAAGGTCGTCTTGGAGCAGTTGAAGAGCAAGTACGGGACCTTTGGATGCCTCGAAGAGGACGGCTCACTGGTCGTCCCTTCCATGACCAGGGACGTCTGGGATCAATGCCGAGTTCCGCAAAAGGACATTATCTTCCCAAGAGACAAATGGGGAAACAGCATCTGGTGCCGGGCGATCCTGGAGAAGAAGACCCTTCATTCAAATGAGCCGTCATACGTTCCAGAAGGGCACATCCCCATCCTTCGCAACATATCTGTACCCATCACATATGAGGGCAAAGCAATCGGCCTGTTCCAGGTCGCCAACAAGGATGCGGATTACGACGAAAACGACATCCAGATTCTCGAAACTATCGCCGGATTCGTAGCGCCGGTTCTAAATGCCAGGCTGCAAAGAGACAGGGAACTGCGGGAGCGCGAAAGAGCCGAAGAAGCGCTCAAGGCGTCAAACCAACAACTGGTGGCCAGCGAGCAGCAGCTCCGAGCAGCAAATCAGCAATTAGATGCCGGCAACCAGCAGCTCAGGGCCACCGAGCAGCAGCTTCGCGCGTCGAATCAGCAACTGGAGGCGAGCAATCAGCAGCTCCGGGCAACCGAGCGAGAGCTTCGGCAAAGCGAGCAGTTCATCAGGGCGGTGTTGGACAACCTTCCTGTCGGCGTCGCTGTGAACTCGGTAGATCCCGCCGTGGCGTTCAGCTATATGAACGACAGCTTCCCAAGGATATACCGCACCACCAGAGAGGCGCTCGCCGACCGGGATGCCTTCTGGGAGGCGGTATATGAAGACCCCGTGTTCCGGGCGGAGATCAGGAAGAGGGTGCTGGAGGACTGCGCAAGCGGAGACCCGGGAAGCATGAGATGGGAAGACGTCCCGATAACGCGCGAGGGGCAGGAGACTTCCTTCATTTTCGCGCGCAACATACCGGTTGCCGGAAAGGACCTGGCGATATCCATGGTATGGGATGTGACCGAGCGCAAGCGCGCGGAGGAAGAGCTCAGAAGACACCGCGATAATCTCGAAGAGCTGGTCGCGGAGCGCACCGTAGAGCTCGAGGCCTTCAGCTACTCGGTATCGCATGATCTCCGGACGCCGCTGCGGGCCATCGACGGCTTCGCAAATATTCTCCTCGAGGAGCACAACGATGCGCTCGAAGAAGAGGGAAAACGGCTGCTCGGCATTATAATGAAGAATGTCAATTCAATGGGACAGCTCATCGACGATCTCCTGTCCTTCTCCCGGCTGGGCCGGCAGGAGATGAAGCGTATGGAGATTGACGTGCGGGCGCTGGTTCGGGAGGTTATCGACAATCTCATGCAGAGTGAGAATAATCGTAATATCGAATGGAAGATCGACACGCTCCCTTCAATGATCGGCGATCGCTCGATGATACGGCAGGTCTACGCCAATCTCCTCTCCAACGCGATCAAGTTCACCCGGAAGCGGGATGCCGCGCGCGTCGAGGTAAGTTCCCGGGAGATCGACGAAGCAATTGTCTATTTCGTGCGGGATAACGGCGCTGGCTTCGATATGCAGTACGCGGAGAAGCTCTTCGGCGTCTTCCAGCGGCTGCACAGCGAGAAGGAGTTCGAGGGGACCGGGGTCGGCCTTGCCAATGTCAGGCGCATCGTTCACCGGCACGGGGGCAGGATCTGGGCCGAGGGGAAGGTCGGCGAGGGCGCGACTTTTTATTTTACCATTATGCATGAGGAGGGAACCGATGAAATATCCCGATGAAGTCGAGATTCTTCTCGTCGAGGACAAGGAGGAGGACGTGGAGCTCACTCTGCGGGCGCTGCGAAAGAACAACCTGGCGAACCGGGTGCACGTGGTTTCGGACGGCCAGGAGGCGATTGATTTCATCTTTGGGAAGGGAGCATACAGTGGGAGAGATATCAACCATACACCGAGGGTTATTCTCCTCGACCTGAAGCTTCCCAGGGTGAGCGGCCTTGAGGTGCTTCAGAGGATCAAGTCTGATGAACGGACAAAGGTGATACCGGTGGTGATGCTCACCTCCTCCAAAGAAGAGCAGGATATCGTCGAGAGCTACCGGCTGGGGGTGAACAGCTACATCGTCAAGCCGGTGAGCTTCAACGATTTCGTGAAGGCGGTTACCGACCTGGGCCTGTACTGGATGCTGCTCAATAAGCCGGCATTCTAGGAATGTAAATATGATGAGCGAAGCAGCAAGAGATCTGCATATACTGATGCTCGAGGACAGCGAGGCCGACGCCGAGCTCATAATCAATGAGATGCGAAAGGGCGCTCTCGCCTTTACGTACCAAAGGGTGGAGACGCGGGAGAAGTATCTCGCGGCAATTGAAAAGTATATGCCCGACATGATTCTCTCGGACAACAGCCTTCCCGCTTTCGACGGCCTGTCGGCGCTCAGTATTGCGCAGGAAAAATGCCCCGAGGTCCCCTTCATCTTCGTCTCCGGGACCATCGGCGAGGAGGTGGCCATAGAAACGCTGAAAGCCGGCGCGACCGATTACGTCATCAAGGACAGGCTCTCGCGGCTTGTTCCGGTAATAGAACGAGCACTGAGGGAGGTGGAGGAGCGGCGGGAGAAGAGGCGGGCCGAGCAGCTCCTTTTGGAGAGCGAAAAGCGGTACCGGAGCCTCTACGAGGATGCGCCCATCGCCTACTTCACCATCGGCAGTGATCGCTCCATACGGCAGGCGAACAGCGCGGCAACTAGGCTTCTCGGCTATTCGAAGGACGAGCTTCTCCGTATGGAATTATTTGATCTCTATTCCGACAATCCCGAGGGATTGTCCCGGGCGCGGAGCCACTTCGAGCGGTTTCTCCGGGGAGAGAATATCGACGACGAGGAGCTCATGATGCGGAAAAGCGACGGCGAGCCGGTCTGGGTGAGCCTCGCCGTCCGTCCCGTCAGGGACGATCGGGGAGCCGTCGTGGAATCCCGATCCATGGCCATCGATATCACCGATCGGAAGCTGGCGCAGGAAGAGCTGGCAAAGAGCTTTGTCAAGCTCCGGAAGACCCTGAACGACACCATTTACGCCATGGCGCTCACCATCGAGTCGCGGGACGCCTACACCGCCGGGCATCAGCAGAGGGTGGCCCATCTCGCGTGCGCCATTGCGGAGGAGCTGGGCATGCCGGCCGAGCAGATTGAGGGACTGCACATGGGCGCCATTGTCCACGATATCGGCAAGATCTCCATTCCCGCGCAGATTCTGAGCAAGCCGGGGAAGCTTCTCAAGGAGGAGTTCGAGATAATTATCACCCACCCGCAGCAGGGATATGACATTCTCAAGGGGATTGATTTCCCCTGGCCGGTTGCGGAGATGGTGCTTCAGCATCACGAGCGGATAAACGGCACCGGTTATCCCGGCGGGCTCAGGGATGGGGAAATACTCATTGAATCGAAGATACTCGCCGTCGCCGATGTGGTCGAGGCGATGTCCTCTCATCGTCCGTATCGTCCCAGCGTGGGTATCGTGAACGCCCTCGGGTACATTCAGATGAACAGCGGCGTTCTCTTTGATGCAGGAGTGGTCGGAGCCTGTGAGACTGTTTTCGAAAAGGGATTTGAATTTGAGGAGGGATAAAGCGAATGCGACAGGATTTACAGGATAACGTGATATTAAGATATGGATTTTCAGAGATAATGGTAATATTTGGTAATATTGACGATAAACAGGGACGAATGGAGATAGTTATCGGTTATTTTTTACCTGTTACCCGTTACTCGTAACACATAATAATCGGCGTTAATCTGCAGTTATATTTTAAAAGTGTTACAAAAACTGATGCTGGGGTCTGGAGATGACTGAAAAACTGAAGATTCTGATCCTTGAAGACAGTCCCGACGACTGCGAGCTGATGGAGCGCGAGCTCAGGAAGGGGAAAATTTCCTTTGCCGCCACGCGCGTCGAGACGGAAGAGGATTATATCAGGGAGATCGAGAATAGTACCCCCGATATTTTACTCGTTGATTACGCCCTTCCGAGCTTCGACGGGCTCTCGGCGTTGCGCATCTCGATGGAAAAGCGCCCCGGCGTGCCCTTCATCTTCGTCTCGGGAGTCATCGAGGAGGAGACAGCCATCGAGAGCCTGAAGGCGGGAGCCACCGACTACGTCTTTAAGCACCGGCTCTCCCGGCTGGTCCCCGTGGTGAAACGGGCGCTGCGGGAGGTCGAGGAGCGCGGGGAGCTGGAGCGTGCCGAGCGGGCGCTCAGGGATTCCGAGAGACGATACCGTGAGCTGGTGGAGAACATCAACGACGTGATATTCTCCCAGGACGCCGAGGGTCGCATTGTCTATATCAGCCCCGCCCTGGAGCGGATGAGCCAGTACAAAACCGAAGATATCATCGGCAAATCCTTTATAGAGCTTGTTCACCCGGAGGATCTCCCCGGACTGATGGAGAGCTATACCCGAACCATGGAAGGGAGCCGGGAGCCGTGGGAATTCCGGATGTTCGACAAGGACGGCTCCGTTCGCTGGGTGCGGACATCGAGCAGGCCCCTGGTCAGGGATGGTGAGATTGCTGGTTTGCTGGGGATTTTGACCGACATCACCGAGCGTAAATTAGATGAAGAACGGATACGGCATCTCAACCTGGTGATTCGCTCGATCCGGAATGTCAATCAGCTCATCACCAAGGAGAAGGATCGGGATAGACTGCTCCAGGGGGCCTGCGACAACCTGGTAGAGAACCGCGGGTATTATAAATGCTGGATTGCCCTTCTGGGCAGCGACGGACGGCTTCTGAAGCATAAGGAGGCCGGATGGGGGGATGCGCTTTCCCAGAAGATCGATATGGCCGAAAAGGGCAAACACGCCCTAATGGTCAGAAGGACGCTGGAGCAACCGGGCGTCGCCGTTGTCATGGATCCCGCACGGGAGTGTTTCGACTGTCCCCTGTCAAGTTACTACGAAGAGGGAATGGCGGCGATGACCTCGCGACTTGAGTACGAGGGGACGGTGTACGGTCTCATCAGCGTTACCATTCCTGCAGCGATTGCCGTTGACGAAGAGGAACAGAGCCTTTTTCAGGAGGCTGCAGATGACATCGCCTTCGCCCTCCATAACATCGAGATGGAGAAGGAGCGTGACGCCTCTCAACGGGATCTTGCCGAGCGTATCAAGGAGATGAGCTGTCTCTATCGGATAAACGAGATAGGCCGGCGGGAAGATTACTCCATTGACGATTTTCTCCGGGAGACCGTCAGGATAATGCCGGACGGATGGCAGTTTCCGGAGTTGACCGGCTGCCGCATCGTCTTTGAGGGGAAAGAATATAGAACAGATAATTTCAGGGAAACCGAGTGGAAGCAGGAAGACGATATAATCATCAACAGGGAGCGGGCGGGGAAGATCGAGGTGTGTCTCCTGGAGCCTCCTCACGCGGACGAGGAGCCCTTTCTCCATGGTGAAGAAGAGCTCATCGGGGCAATCGCCTTCACCCATGCCGTCATCATCCATCAGTGGCAGACGGTGGAAGCCCTCCGGAAGAGCGAGGAGAAATATCGGACCATTCTCGAGCAGATGGTGGAGGGATATTTTGAGAGCGATTTGAAAGGAAACATTACCTTTGTCAACAAATCGGTATGTGAAGCAATGGGATATGAGAAGGATGAGTTTATAGGCATGAATTACCGGCAGATCACGGGCGAGACGAACGCGCAGAAGGTCTGGCAAGTGTACAACGACGTTTATCGCAGCGGGGAGCCTAAAAAGAACGCAGAGCACGATTTAATAAGAAAAAACGGGAGCAGGATATCCGTTGAGGGATCCGTCGACTTGATTAGAGACCGGTCGTCGAATCCCATTGGTTTCAGAAGCGTCGTGCACGATGTCACCGATAGAAAGAAGGCCGAGGAGCAGATACGCCAGTCGCTGCGGGAGAAGGAGATCATGCTGCAGGAGATTCATCACCGGGTGAAGAACAACATGCAGATTATCTCCAGCATGCTGGGGCTTCAGAAGAAATACATCCGGGACGAACGGGATATCGAGCTCTTCAGAGACAGCCAGAGCCGCATTCGCTCCATGGCCCTGGTTCACGAGAAGCTCTATCGATCGAGGAATCTGGCGCGGATCGACTTTGCCGAATACACGAGGGATCTCGTCGATCAGCTGTTGCAGTTCTATAACGTAAAGAAGATGGACATAGACTTCAAAATTGAATTTGAGAGCATATATTTCGGCGTTGACATCGCCATTCCCTGCGCCCTCATCATCAACGAGCTCGTCTCGAATTCGCTGAAACACGCTTTCCCCGATGGTATGAAGGGGATACTATACGTTCATCTCACCAAAGATGGAGACATGTACCTTCTGACCGTGAGCGACAACGGTATCGGCTTCCCCAAAGGGATCGACTTTCAAAAAACCGAATCGCTCGGCCTGCAGCTCGTCGACGCCTTTGTCAGGCAGATCAAGGGGAGCATATCGCTTGAGCGGAAGGGAGGAACCTCTTTCAACATCGCGTTCAAGGATAAAAAAGCAGGAAAAGGTATTACATGAGAGGAGACGCTCGCAACGCGAAGAAAATACTGATTGTCGAGGACGTCATCATCGTTGCGATGGACATGAAGGATAAGCTCGAGCGGATGGGATTCGAAGTCGTCGGTATGGCAGCCTCCGGGGAGGAGGCGATAGAGAAGGCCCATCAGATCGAGCCGGATCTCATCCTCATGGACATCATGCTCGACGGCGACATCAACGGCATCGAGGCGGCACAGGAGATTCGGGATACGCTCTCCATACCGGTCATCTACACGACCGCGCTCTCCGGAGAAGAGGTGATCGAGCGCGCCCAGATCACCGATCCCTACGGCTACCTGATCAAGCCCATTGAGGAGAAGGATCTACTCATTTCGATCGAGATAGCCCTCAGGAGGCATGAGTTCGAAAAGAAGCTGGAGGAGAGCGAGAAGCGCTTTCGCACGCTCTTCGAGGAATCGAAGGACGCCATCTATATAAGGGACAGCGAAGGGAATTATGTCGATCTCAACCGATCGATGCTCGAGCTCTTTGGCTATGAGCGGGGGGACATGGCGGACCTCACCGTGAATGGCCTCTTTGCTGATCGGGATGATATTGCTTCATTTGAGCATACCCTGCGGGAAGTGGGATTCGTAAAGAACCTCGAAGTGAATATGCAGCGAAAGGACGGCACCGGGCTCATCTGCGTGTTGACGGAGAATGCGCTGCGGGAGAACGGAGCGATAACCGGCTATCAGGGTGTTATTCGCGATATTACCGATAGAAAGCGCTCCGAGGAGGAGATACGGAGAGGGTACGAAAAGCTGCGTAAAACCATCGACGGCATTGTGCAGGCGATGTCGCTCACCGTCGAGGCGCGTGACCCTTACACGGCGGGCCATCAGAGGCGGGTGGCGGAGCTCGCCGCGGCAATTGCCGACGAGATGGGGCTCGACGAACAACAGATAGAGGGGATCAGGATGGCAGGGGTAATACACGATCTCGGGAAGATATACGTTCCCTCGGAGATACTGAGCAAGCCGGGGAAGATTACCGATGCCGAGTTCAACATCATCAAGATGCACCCGCTGGTGGGGTACGATATACTGAAGACCATAGACTTCCCCTGGCCCATTGCGCAGATTGTACATCAGCATCACGAACGAATGGACGGCTCCGGGTATCCGCAGGGACTTACGGGAGACGATATTCTCATCGAGGCGCGGATCATGGCCGTTGCGGACGTGGTCGAGGCCATGGCATCGCACCGTCCCTACCGGCCCGCTCTCGGCATCGATGTTGCTCTCGACGAGATCCGGAAGAACAGGGGCCGCTACTATGATCCCGATGTGGCCGACGCCTGCCTTCGGCTCTTTGATGAGAAGGGATACCGCATAGAGACAAAAGCAGACACGCTGCTTTTTTGAATGGAATTGATGCTATGAAATCGAAGCGTATACTTATTGTCGAGGACGAGATACCAACCGCCATGTACCTTCGGGGTATTCTGGAGGGGAGGGGATACAGTGTCGCCGGTGCAGTCGCCACCGGCGAGGAGGCGCTTGCACGCTTCAAAGCCGAGCAGATAGACCTCGTCCTCATGGACATCATCCTGGAGGGGGAGATGGACGGGATTGAGACGTCGCGTCGCATCAAGAAGCTGCGGGATGTTCCGATTATCTACCTCACCGCGAGCACCGACGAGAGGAACCTCAGCCGCGCGATGGAAACCGAGCCGCACGGCTATCTTATCAAGCCGATAGACGAATACGAGCTCTATTCGACGGTGGAAACGACTCTCATACGGGATTCCCTGGAGAAGAAGATCAGGGAGAGCGAGGAGAAATACCGAACCCTCGTTGGGAATCTCAACGATGTGCTCCTTACCGTTGATACCGCGGGAACGATTACCTACATCAGTCCGGTGATCGAGCGGATGAGCGGATATATGGTGGATGAAATTTCCGGGAGAAATTTCACCGATTTCATTCATCCCGATGACCTTCATGCGCTCCTCGAGAGCTTCACTTCAACGCTGAAGGGAGATCTTGCGCCATCCGAGTTCAGGATGCTTGACAGGGATGGAACGGTGCGTCACATGCGGTCCTCGAGCAGGCCTATTGTTGAGAAGGGAGAAGTGGTCGGCCTCTCGACGCTCATGACCGACATCACCGATCGGAAGATGCTCGAAGCGGAAAAGGATCGCTTCCTTGCGGACCTTGCAGAGCGAACGAAGGAGCTGGGATGTCTCTACAACATATCGAAAATTTTCGAGAACCGGGAACTTCCCCTCAACGCAATATTGAAAGAAATGACAAAGGCCATCCCCGAGGCGTGGCAATATCCGGACATGGTGCAGGCGAGAATCGTCTACGACGGCAGGGAGTACCGTCCGAGGAATTTCTCCCAAAAAGCGCATGCGATAACGGCGGATATTGTCGTCAGGGGCGAGAAGGCCGGTTATGTTCAGGTTTCCTATCGCGAGAAACGTACGACTCAGAGTGAGGAACCCTTTCTGGCGGAGGAACAGAAGCTCCTCGACGTTATCGTCGAACGGCTCGGAACCATAATTGAGCATAAACAGGCGGATGAGGAGCTCCGCATCGCCCGACGCGAGATTGAGAGCCTCCTTGCCGCAATAACCTCGATTCTCATTCAGGTCTCGACAAAGGACCAGGTGATTCGCTGGAACAGGATTGCCGAGATCACCTTCGGCATACCGGCTTCCGCGGTGCTGAACCGTAAGTTCTCCCAGTGCTCAATTAAATGGGAATGGGATAATATCTATGAGGGGATATTCTACTGCATTGCCGAGGATAAACCCGTTCGGCTCGATGAAATCGTCTATGTTCGACCGGATGGGAAGAAGCGTTTTCTCGGCATCACGGTCAATCCTATAAAGGATGTTGACGACACGCTCATGGGTTTTCTCCTCTTCGGAACCGATATCACCGAACGGAAGAACATGGAGAGCCAGCTTCTCCAGGCGCAGAAGCTTGAATCGATAGGGCAGCTCGCTGCCGGCATCGCCCACGAGATTAATACGCCCACGCAGTACGTGAACGATAACGTACACTTTCTGCAGGGCGCCTTCGCCGATTACCAGAGGCTTCATGAGCGATGCGATCTGCTCGTTGCCGCCGTACGGGAGGAAGGCACCACAGTTGAGATGGCGAAGCAGATAGAATCAATCAAGGGAGAGATAGATTTCCCCTTCATCAACGAGGAGATCCCGAAGGCAATCGAACAATCGATAGACGGCCTGGGTCGCATCTCGCGGATTGTGCAGTCGATGAAGCAGTTCTCACATCCGGGAACCGACAATAAAGTCGACGAGGATATCAATAAAGCGCTGGAAAATACGGTTGCCATTTCACGAAACGAATGGAAATACGTTGCCGATGTGGAAACAGACTACGATCCGGACATCCCCCGCGTTCCCTGCTTTCCCGGCGAGCTGAACCAGGTCTTTCTCAACATACTGGTGAACGCCGCACAGGCCATCGAGGAGAAAAACAGGGGGAGCGATGAAAAAGGGGTGATACGCATCAGCACCAGTCAGGTTGAAAGCTCCGTAGAGATACGCATCAGTGATACCGGAAAGGGGGTTCCGCCGGACATACAGTCGAAGGTTTTTGATCCCTTTTTCACCACGAAGGCGGTGGGAAAGGGAACGGGGCAGGGACTCGCTATATCGCACGCTGTTATCGTTGAGAAGCACGGCGGCACCATTTCGCTCGAGTCGGAGATGGGGAAGGGGACAATATTTACTATTCGATTACCGCTGGAGGGATAATCGGGAAGATGCCACAGGATAAAATGGGAATACTCTTTGTCGATGACGATCCGAAACTGCTCGAAGGCCTGCGGAGAATGCTCAGGGGAAAGCGAGAGGTCTGGGAGATGGCCTTTGTGGTAAGCGGAAGGGAAGCGCTCGCGGTGCTTGCCGGATCTCATATCGATATAATTGTCGCAGACTACAAAATGCCGGGGATGAACGGCTTCGAGCTTCTGGAAAAGGTGAAGGATGAGTATCCGCATATCAGGCGGATTCTCCTCACCGGGCAGTCCGATGAGGAGGTCTTCGCGCGATCCGGGGAGATCGTACACCGCTACCTCTCCAAGCCCTGTGAGCCGGGAGTGCTCATCGAAACGCTCGAACATATTTCTACATAAGGACACATTATGAAACCTGATGCTGTTAGCATACTCATCGTTGAGGATTCGGTAACAACGGCGATGTATATCGACAGAATGCTCAATGATCGGGGATATGAAAAAATACGGAGAGCGGTTTCGGGTACCGAGGCGCTGACGATGGTACGGGAAGAGCCGCCGGATCTTGTACTGATGGATATTATGCTGGAAGAGGATATGGACGGTATCGAGACGACACACACCATAAAGGAGTACCTCGATGTTCCGGTCATTTATATAACCGCCAATACAGACGAGCGGAATCTTCAGCGAGCGCGGGAGACCAATCCCCATGGATACCTCATTAAACCGATAAATGATTTTGAGCTCTACACGGTTGTCGAGATGGCGCTGTTCAGGCATCAGCTCGAAAAGAAAATCGCCGAGAGCGAGGAGCGATACCGCACGCTCCTCTCGTCAATATCGTCAATTCTCATCGGAATCGACACCGGCGCTATCATCACGCACTGGAATGCCGTTGCCGAGAATACCTTCGGCAGAACCGCTTCCGAGGTAATAGGTCGCAGTATTTACGATTTCGAAATATGCAGGGACCGGGAGGCCATACGTGATGGCATCTCCCGGAGCCGGAGTGGTAATGAGGCGGTATCTTTAACCGATATTCCATTCACGAACCGGAATGGTGAGGAAGGGTATCTCGGGATTACTATTAGTGTGATCAGATCACCCGGAGGAACGATTACCGGTTTTCTCCTGTACGGGAAAGACGTTACCGAGAAGCGAATGTTGGAACAACAGCTCATTCAGTCGAGCAAAATGGCCTCGCTCGGCGAGATGGCGACCGGCATCGCCCATGAGATCAATCAACCTCTGAATGTCATCAAGATAGCCGCACAGCTTGTCAAAGACAGCATTATTGAGAATGACTATACGCCGGGTTTCATCGAGGAGCGCTCGGATGTCATCCTGTCCCAGGTGGAGAAGGCATCCGGGATTATCGATCATATACGTACCTTCGGCCGCAAGGATGACCTGAACTTCACCGACCTCGATCCCCATAAGCCGATCAGGGACGCTTTTACGCTTCTCGGGGAGCAGCTCAAAAACCATTCCATTGAATACTCCCTGGAGCTGGACCATGCCGAATGTATTATTTCCGGCGACGCGAACCGCCTGGAGCAGGTCTTCATCAACCTGATAATCAATGCGCGAGACGCCCTCGATACCTATGAGTGCTCTGATCAAAAAAGTATAAAGGTCTTAT
>Ga0180432_10001522_pt1 | contig 36461 bp, 35 predicted proteins | sample SS_ome_10_FD_132414 | JGI IMG/M metagenome (GOLD analysis project Ga0180432, IMG submission 132414) | Hypersaline lake sediment archaeal communities from the Salton Sea, California, USA - SS_1_MS_2 metaG | ecosystem: Environmental > Aquatic > Non-marine Saline and Alkaline > Hypersaline >... | reverse complement strand
TGATTATGTAAAATTCAAGATTATTATCTAGATTCGTATTTTTGATTGGAAAGAAGTTGAATTGATAAAAGACGGCAAGAAAATAAAAGCAGATTCTGGAAGAATTGCAATAGATATTGATGGTGAGTTGACTCTGGATTATCAAGGCAGGTTTGGTGGTTCTAAAGCCATGCAGACTCTGCAGGACTTTTATCACAGATACATCATTCGTCAGGATATTGGCGATTATTGGGAAGACGAAATAGTGATTCGTATGGTTAATTTAGGAAAATTAATAAGGGAGCAGTGCCAACAAGAAGCATTAACCTAAAAAAATGTCTGAAAAAGTAGCAGTAACCGGAAAAGAGACGATAACTTATGACGGATTGTTTTCTGTCAAAGAGCTTTATCAGTTTATTGATGATTGGATTAATTCTAAAGGTTATTTTCCTGTCGAGCTTTCTGTTGAAGAAGTTGTTGAAAAAGATGGTAAAGTCATCACTGCACAGCTTGCGCCTTTCAAAAAGCTTACAGATTATGCTAAAGCCATCATACAGATTAATATTATGATATCTGATTGTAAAGAAGTTGAAATAACAAGAGCTGACAAAAAGCAGAAACTGAATAAAGGAAAAGTGATTGTCGAAGTTCAGTCTTTGCTAGAAACAGACTATGAACACAGATGGGAAATGAAGCCCTGGCTCTATGTTCTGCGTACAATCTTTGAGAAATATATTTACTCTCCTTTCTTGAGCGGATATAAAAAAGCAGTTCGCGAAGATACAGACCACTTAAAAGACCAGATAAAGGCGTTCTTAAACTTGTACAAGCTTTAATGAAAAGCTTTATAAATTGCTTTATAATTCGAATTCTTAAGCATAATTAGTAATTTATTAACTAATAATGCCTCCGTGGCTTAGTAGCTATAGCGGCTGACTTGTAGCTCAATGCAAGCAATCAGCAGGTCGGGGGTGCAACTCCCCCCGGAGGCTTTTTTTAATAAGGTGATAGGATGAAGAACGCATACAATAAAATAAAAAAAGATTTTGACTTGCCAGACTTTGATATTCTTAATTATGAGTTTGAGATTGGTGATTTAGATCCTGCAGGTTTCTTATTAAGAGAAATTAAACGAAAAATCAATGATAAGTTCTCAGATGCTTGTGAATTGCTCTCTAAATTGATTCAGCCAGAGCCAACGTCTTTGACAGAATTATATGAATATCGTTGTTTTGATGATGATGCAAAAAAGAAGATATTTGAGTTATTCAGTAGAATTATCTATCTTAAGCGAAAGATTAATGAATCTGAACTATTACTAGATGATAAAGTTGATGCTGCGCTTATTAAAGAAGCAGCAGATGTCTGGCCAGATATCCGAAAGCAATTGATTCCTTTTGTAAAGGAATTAACAGTTTGCTGGGAAAACACGCCAGAATCTGATAAAGAAGTAAAGGGGTATTTAGGATGAATATAATCATGTTTGGGCCGCCTGGCTCAGGTAAAGGAACACAAGCTGCAATGATTGCAGAGAGGTATGGCATTCCTCACATTTCTACTGGCGATATGTTTCGTGCCGCAATGGAGCAAAAGACAGAGCTTGGCATGCAGATTGCAGAGCGCATGGAAAAAGGTATTCTTATCTCTGATGAGATTACTGCGAAGCTGGTTGAGCTGCGTTTGAAAGAGACAGACTGTACAGAAGGATGTATTCTTGATGGATTTCCAAGAACTATTGCTCAGGCAGAGGCTCTGGATTCTCTGATTGACCTTGGTTTTGTTATTGTGCTGGATGTTCCAGATGATGTAGTTCTTAAGCGGATACTTAACAGAAGAACTTGTTCAAAATGCCAAAGGATTACCACTACAGATGAAGGTGCACAGTGCCAAAAATGTAATGGAGAATTAGTCAAGCGTTCTGATGAAAAAGAAGAGGTCATAAAGCATCGTCTTTTAGTTTATCATGATCAGACTGCTCCTTTGTTAGAGTATTATAAGCCTAAAGATATTACTTATGTTATAGACGGAACAAGAACGGTTGAAGAAATCTTCCAGGATATAATTAAGGTTCTAGGCGAGTAACAAAAATTGGCAAGCAATTTTTGGGATTACACAATTTGTGCTTTTTTCAAATTTGTTATCACAAATTTTGAAATAACTGTCTTATAAATTCTGTTGCATAGCTTCCTGGCGGCAGTTTGAATTTTATTTTCACTTTTTTCTGTCCAGGATTCATTTCATCTTCTTCTGGCTCTTCAATTTTCAAATCTTTTACTTTTGTGATTATTTTTCTTGTATCTCCTTCTGCACTTAGTTCTGGAATCGCTTTGATGATAAAATCGCGTGGTTTTAAGTTTTCTTCTGCTAAAAAATCAGCTAAAACAGTGTTATCTACAATTGTTCCAAAACCCACTAAAGGTAATTCTCCTTTTTTCTCTATTTTCTCTACAACTTTATTCCATATCCAGCTTTGGTATGAATGAATATATAGTTTAAGAATTTTTAATGGCAAAACTTTCAACGCACCAACATAATTTGTTGGATTTTTATGATTATAATCGCGAACCTTGATTTCCTCTGGTCCTTTGTTAGATAGTAATAGTTTTACTGCTTCTTTGAAATCTTTTTTTACAATCGCTTTTCCGATTGGCACATTTATTTTGCCAAACCTTTGCTCCCCAAAATAATTGACAAATTCATTTTTCGCTTCTGGTTTACCCTCAATATTTCTCACTATTATCTCAAATTCATTTCCCTCGAGGTCACCAAGACTTATTGGTTCGTTTCCTTTTCCTAGATATTTTATTTCAAGATCTTGCAGATTTACTTTCTCTAGTCTCTCCTTATTCCCTCCTAAAACAGAACAAACCTGTTCTGTTATTGCTATTTTATCTTTGTTTCCTGCAAATCCTATTTTCTTTGGATTAATCTTCAAAACTTTTGCAATATGTTCTATTGCGCGAACAGTATTATAGCTCTTTTTCTTAAGCAAGAAGTAGGTATATTTACCTTGTTGTTCTGGCTTGACTATGCTTATCTCTCTTACAATGAAATCTTCTGGTTTTTGCTTTATTTTGTACATTTTAGACGTCCCTGGAGGGATTCGAACCCTCAACCTACGGCTTAGGAGGCCGTCGCGCTATCCAGGTTGCGCTACAGGGACTTTTTTGGGATATAAATTGTTGATACTTTAAAAAATGTCTTGAATTATTTGAACCAATTTCATTCATCCATTTATTTAGCTGTTTGCTGCCTTTTAGGATTAATTCGTTTTCTCTAAATCGCACTTTGAAATTTTTAGAAAGTAACTGTTTATTTATTTGTTTCAACAAATATGGGGCTTTCATATGTATTGAAATCACAGGATATGGTTTCTTTGCTGGAGTTTTGTCAAAGTATAATGATCCATCAGTATCAAATATGCCTTTTATTACATATTTCATTTTTTCCCAATTTTTAGCTATATTTTTTTCTATTTTAAGGTTGATTTTTTTCCCTATTGGAAAATCTAATCTTTTATTCATAAAAAGAATCAATTGTTTATGACTAAATATAATTTCCATTCCTTTACTATGTTTTTTATATTTAACCGTAACTTTTCTTTTAAATAGTGTATGTATGTTTTTTTTGTGATACATCAAATATCTTTTATCTAATTCTGCATGTCCACTTATTCCAATCCACCATAAATTTACTTTAGTATTATATGTATATGATAATGCGCTTAACCATCCGTCACCTAATAATGCGCCGTAAAATTCTAAGAATAAGGGAGAATTAATGTTTATTTTAAATGCGTCTTTAGTTTTATTATTTTTGGCTTTGCCGCCGGCTATTTGTCTTTTTTTAATTTCTCCTGCGCCATATTTTTTAAGAAGAACATAATACGTCTTTTTACCACCTTTTGTTTTGCCCCAGTTATCTTGTTGTTTATCTATAATCTCTAACTTTTTAATTAAATGTTTAGGAATTATTTTTTCAGGAATATATCTTGTTGTATCATAAAACCAATTCTCTAGAGTGCTTTTCGGAATATTAATTCGAATAGACAATTCTTTCAAGCTGTTAGATTGGTTTTGTTTTTTCAAATACTTGCATAGTTCATTTTTTGAATGTTTGGTCAATAAAAGTCTCATAATATTTTTCAAAGACAAAGAATATATAAACTTTTCTCTATTTGGGCTAAACTGCGGGTGTTTAAAGAGGGGTTTGGCGGTTTTTAAAGTTTACCACTTTCTTTTTGTCTTAAGAACTTCTTGAAAGATTGAAGAAATCCAGTTTGCAGTGGTAAAGTATGGTATAAATAAGAAATATCCTACCGCTCCGATTAAATTGTGTGTTACTCTTTCATTGAATTTTTTATGTGCCTGCAGTATCAAGAAGAATCCTAACACTGTTGCCATGATGATTGGTATCATTATTCTTAGGTTTTGTGCTAAGAAGAGTTCCTGTAGTGTAGGTATTTCTATTAATGTGGTCCAGAAATATCCTTTTATTGTCGTGCTTCTGAGTGTAAACTCTATCATTCTGTCAATAAAGCTGTATGCGATTATGCTGATGTTTGTTATAAGCAGGAATACAACTAATATGTTGATTGGCATCTGAAATACCCCAAAGAGTCCATGTTTTTTTGAGAAAAGCATTGATCTGTATTTCCACATGTTAAAGATGTATCCTCTAGCCCACCTTATTCTCTGTTTCCAGAGTGTTTTCATATCCATTGGCGCAAGAGTGTGTGTTGTGCTTTTTGTCTCCATTTCTATCTTATAGCCATGATACTTTAGTCTCATTGCTATTTCCATGTCTTCTGTTAGATTGTTTCTGTCGTTAGTAAATCCGCCTAGTTCTCGCAGTGTTTCTGTTCTATATACAGACAATACGCCTGGTGTTATTGCAAGTGTTCCTATGACTGCCATAAGTTTTCTTATCATATTGCTCATGATATATTCAAAGAACTGGATTCTCTCGAGTAGTTTGCTCTGAACATCTACTCTCACTCTGCTGATTACTGCTCCAACTTCTGCATCGCCAAAATGAGGTATCACTAATTTTATTGCGTCTGAATTTATTCTGCTGTCTGCGTCTACAACTGCAAAGAATTCTCCTGTTGCAGCATCTATTGCAGCGTTTACTGCAGATGATTTGCCGCCATTTGCTTTGTTTATTAGAAGTATTTTGTATCCTTTGTTTTTCTTGATTATCTCTTGTGCAACTTTTGCAGTATTGTCTTTGCTTCCGTCATTTACTATGATTATCTCTAGTTTTTCTTTTGGATAATCTGCCTTTACTATAGAATCAACAGTTTTTCCTATTGTTTTTGCTTCATTATACGCAGGTATTCCTATTGTGACTTTTGGATACCTCTTTAGCTTAGCCTTTTTTGGCTCCTCTGCATAAAGTACACTAATCCAGATGATTGTCAGCCATAGTGTAACGAACAATATAGCCCATAATACGTGTTGTAACATAGTGTTTATTTAAGTATTTGAGTTTTTAAAGGTTTCGTATGAATTTTATTTTTTGGAGAATAGCTTTTTATATTAACACCTATTTTATGATAATATGGCTGGGAGAGACAGTATCTATACTGCACTTGTTGCAGGGTTAGGTGTTTTTATTTTTCTAGTTATGATTCTCATGTCTTACATCTGGAAAAACACAGGTTTTGTTCCAGACATGATTGCTTTCATTATTCTGACAATCTTTTTTTATTTTACTTATGATAAGTGGAATCTTAGCCTTCCAATATATACTATATTGATTCTGAGCTGGCTTCCGCACTCAATGGGCTTTATGGGTTATTACTTGAATACACCTATTGGATTATCTTGGGATCATGTAACGCATTTCTTCCCTATATTTGGTTTTGCATTGCTATTCTTTAATTTCCTGCATCAATGGATGGACAGGAAGTTTTTCACAAAGAAAACAATATTCTTGATTTTAGTAGTCCTGCTTGCAGCCTCTGGTGTTGGTGTTGTTATTGAGCTTATCGAGTTCTCTGGCTTCCTTGTCTACGGCTTTGGAGACGGCGCTCTTGCATTTGGAGCCGGCGACGCCTGCGACGGACAGCTAGTCTCCACATTCGAAGAGATCGACGCATACGGAGGCGGCTGGTTCAACACAATGTATGACTTAATCTGGAATTCTCTAGGAGCACTCTCTGCGGTTTTCTTAATGACTGTATGGAACTACGGCATTAAAAAACCTAAAAGAAATTTATTTGATAGTTACTGAACCATCTTCCTTAACATTTCAGAAATCTTCTTACCAGCAGCCTTTCCTCTTAACTTCTTCATTGCTTCCCCAATCAAAGCATTAAACTGCAGTCCTTTGTTCGCAGCAACTATCTTCTTCAGTTCTTTCTCTAAATCTGCATCAGACATCATGTGATATTTCTCAATCACTTCAGAAACAGGCTTATTCTCCTTAAGAATATCTAGAACATTTTCTTTAGCTATCTTGTCCGCACTTAGTTCATCAAATAAGAGTTCATAATCTTCTTCAGAAGGATTAATATCAATTTTAAACTGTCTTTTTACTATTTTATCTGCAGTCATAACTATCTCTGCAATATATGCTGCTTTTATTTTCTTATGCTTAGCAACTAATTTCTCAAACAGTCCAGCTTTAGGTGATTTAGAAGTCAAAACTGCCAAATCTTTTCCTAAACCCATTTTTTTATACTTGGGGATTTTATCTGATATTAATTCTGGCAACTCAATAGAATCAATCATTTTTTTAGTGATTTTAATAGGCGGTATATCAGTCTCTGGATACATTCTTGCAGCTCCAGGCATTGGTCTTTCATAACTGGTTGTGCTGTCTGGATTTGCTTTCCTAACTTCCATTGGTACGCCCTCAATTGCTTGATTCGCTCGTTCATTTACAGCAGCAAGAGCTTTAACACATCGTTCTTTCTCATCTGCAACAAGAGCAAATGCATCATCTTTTTTGCAGCCTAATTCTTTCTTAAGAATCTCAACTTCTCTGTCTGTTATTCCATAGTTAGGCAGTTCATCTGAGTGGATTATCCCTCCTACTCCTGCTATCACTCTTGCTTTTTCAGAAAATTCTGTTCCTAATCTTTTCTTTGGCTGTGTTTCTCTCCCAACTAAACCATTAAAACCATTTAATTTTATTCCCATTATTGAATTTCCTGCTTGTAGTGTTTTTGTGACTAATTTTGATCCAGAATTCTTGAGTGTTTTGCTGACATCAACAGTTTTGCTCGTAAATGGCTTCACTCTAGCTTTCTTAAGCGTTTTACTTATTTCAACCAGGTTTATCTGCCGTGTTATCTCATTCTCAACTAGTTGAGGTATTGCTTTAAGGTCTTGCGCACCCTTTATCTCTACTCGTGCACCTTCTTTGATAGATACATTGACATCCTGTCTTATTGTTCCCTGTCCTCTTTTTGCTTTTCCAGTACTGCGTAACAACATCCCTAATTTCTCTGCAGTTTCTTTGCAGTGTTCTGGAGATATTATGTCTGGGTCTGTTGCTATCTCCATAAGCGGTATTCCCAGTCTATCTAAACGATAAACCGCGCTATCTTTGTCTTCTTTGATTATTCTGCATGCATCTTCTTCTATAATGATTGTTGGTATTCTTACTTTGCCCTCTTTAGTTTCCAATATTCCATTTCTTGAAACTAATGTAGTTCTTTGGAAACCTGAAGTATTGCTTCCATCAACAACTGTTTTCCTCATCACTTGTGCGCCATCTACAAATGTTCCTTTTAGCATCTTAGATACCTGCAGAGCAGTTGTAAATGCTTCTTGATTCATGGGATTAGGAGGATTTTCATCTAGTTCAACTAAACAATTAGTGTCATAATATCCTTCATAGACAAAGTATTTTCCTTTTGCAGTTTCTTCTGCAGCAGCCACATCAACTTTGCCAGTCTCTCCAACAACAGCACGCAACTTTCTTTTCACAGTAAACTGCGGTTCATCATCTCGTATTGTAGTCTTGCAATTACAGAATAATTTTCTGCCTTCAAGCTGCTGATGTATCTCTATTCCGCACTTGAATCCTAGTCTTTTAAGATCAGTCTTTTCCATACTTATTCTCCTTTTATTGGAATCATCGCTTGACAAACTCTTTTTCATATTCGAGTCTTTTAGAAATTTCACCAACTAAGTCCTGTCCAATCATTTCTTTTGCTTTTTTAGGATAATTGCTCAAAAGCCAGGCCAATTTAATATATGCAGTTTCTGTTGTCATGTCACAATAATTTCCAAGAACTCCTGCCTCCTGCAGTGTTCTGCCAGGCGCATAGATGTTCATGTCAACCTCTCCAAAGATTGTCTGTGTTGTCATAACTGTCACAGTCCCTTTCTTAATCAAACTCTCTAGTTCTTTCAGTATTTTTGCATTTTCTTTTGTGAATTTGTCTATCTCCATTATCGGAGCATGTCCTAGTCCTGTTCCGTCTATGATTAAGCCAGCATATCCAGAATATGCCTTGAATTGTTCTGCATACATGTTAGGGTAGCAATAGATTATTCCTACTTTTACATCTTCTTTCATAGGCAGTAATTTGAGTTTCTTTGTACTAGACACTTTCTTGAATCCTGTCCGCAATAAATCAACCTTTTTCTTTGAATAAGTCACTCTTGCCCAAGGTTCTGTATTGATTGCCTGGAAAGCATCACGCCGGCTTGAATGCATTTTTCTGCATTTTGTTCCGGGTAGTATTATGCAGTTTTCATCTTCTGTATTTTCATGCATGCACACTGCTACCTCTGCAAACTTTTTGTTTGCCGCAATAAAAAATGCTGCAGATATTAGATTCAGGGCTGCATCAGAGCTTCCTCTGTCAGAACTGCGTTGCGCTCCAACTATAAGTACAGGTATTGGTAAATCTTGCAGCATGAATGATAGTGCTGCAGAGGTATAATGAAGAGTATCTGTTCCATGTGTAACAATTATTCCATCAACTCCTGCTTTGACTTCTTTCTCAACTTCTTTTGCAAGAAGATTATAGTGACCGAATCGCATGTTTTCAGAAAGCATGTTTGCAACAAGGCGGGATTTTATGTTTGCAATGTTTTTTAGTTCTGGAAACATTGCTGTTATCTCTTCTGGTTCAAATCTTGGTGTAACTGCTCCTGTTTCATAATCTACTTTTGATGCAATTGTTCCGCCAGTATGTAGTATAACTATAGTAGGAAGGCCTTTTTTTGGTTTTTCTTTAGGAAACTCTGCTCTTTTCTCTTTCTTCTTGCCCAGAGGCTTTATCTCTTTCACTCTTTTCTTATCTATTCCCATATTATAGCCAGTATCTAATTTCACAACAACAAATTCTTTCTCTTCTGGCATTAGAACTCCCTCTATTTCTTCTTTGCCAGCGATGATTTTTACCCTTTCTCCTGGTTTTGCCATATTCTGCATATTAGAAATCTCTTATTTATTAATGTTGCGAAATAAGGTGTGTGTATAGCGCCTAGCGAAGTTCTCAAACATACAATGCGATTTAAAATAAATCGAAATAAAATCAACAACAGAAACTAAACGAAGCGCGCTATACGCATACGATATAAAAAGAAAAATAAAGAAAAAAAATTAAAATTCAACTTTTGGTGCTTGTTCAGCCCCTTCTACTGCTGCAAAGCTCTCTTTTCTTTCAAATCCAAACATTGAAGCAATTAGATTTGTTGGAACTTTTCTTACAGCATCATTGTATCGCTTGATTGCCGCATTAAAGTCTTTTCTTGCAACTGCAACTCTGTTCTCAGTTCCTGCTAATTCATCTTGCAGACTTAAGAAGTTTTCAGTTGCTTTTAGTTGTGGATAGTTCTCAACATTTATGTTAAGTCCGCTGAACTTACTCACAACTGCATCGCTCTCTGCTAATGCTGCTTGCTGTTGTTCAGGCGTTGCTGCAGATGCTAATGCTGATTTTGCTTTCGCTACCCCTGTTCTTATCGCTGCAATCTGTGTTTGTGTATCTTTTTCAAATGCTACTGCGCCTTCAACAGTGCTCACTAAGTTTGGTATCAAGTCAAGCCTTCGTTGATATTGTGTCTCAACATTTGCCCAGCTTTCGCCTACAGAATTGTCCAGGCTTATTAGTTTGTTGTAGCCCATTACAAGCCATAGTATCAATACAATAAGTATTACTCCTCCGACTATGAGCCAGATTTTTGTATTATTTTTTTTCTTTGCCATAAGTACACCTCAAATTTTAATTTGAGACTCATAGAATCTCTGATTCTATGTTGCCTCATGTGTTTGAATATATAAACTTTACCAGCCGCCAGAGCTGCCGCCTCCTCCAAAGCCTCCGCCGCTAAATCCGCTAAAGCCTCCTGAGAATCCGCCAGATCCTTTTCCAAATCCGCCCATCCAGATTCCTCCAGGCCCTTTGCCGCCTTTTGCAAGCTGTGCTATTTGCGCAGCCATTATCCAGAACATGATTGACATGGAAAATGCTACTGCAAAAAAAGTCAATCCAAGATATATAGAGGCCCCGATTATGAGCGCATCTCCAACTGTCCTTATTTTCCATTTGTGTTTTCTTTTCTCTGTTGCTAATAACAATATAAGTAATATGATTCCATATGCTAAGGCGATTAATCCTTTGTAATTTGTTACGTCTGCTTTTTCATATTTTGCGACTATGCTTGGATCTTGTTTCAGCAGTCCTTGAATATCAGTAATCGCTTTATACGTTCCTTCCCCAAATTTGTCTTGTTTAAAATATTGCGTCAATACCTGTCTTCCTATTCTTCCAGTTCTGGCATCAGGCAGTATTCCTTCAAGTCCATAGCCTGTCTCAAACCGATACTTCTTATCTTTATATGAAATCAAGAGCAATAAGCCATTGTCTTTTTCTTCTTTGCCTATGCCCCAGCCTCGTGCAACATCTAATGCATAATCTTCAAGAACTTCTCCATCTAAACTCTCTATTGTCAAAACCGCAATTTCTGCAGTAGTGTTCTTCTCTATGTCATCGCACAACTGCTCTATTTTCGCGCCCCACTCTCCAAGAATATTTGCATTGTCTGTTACATATCCTTTATGATCTGGTATCGCGAGGACTGTAGGTAGTATTAAGAAAACAAGTAATAGTATTATTAGTTTTTTCATTGTTTATAAAGTTTGAAAAACTTTTAAACTAGGGAAATTTTGTCTAGTATTTATAATTTCGCAAAATTTCTCGTTGTTACCCAAAGTAAGTTGGTTTTTGTGCTTGCATCTCTTTTGCTTTTGCAGCAGTGAAATGATCTCGCAATTTTCTATATGTCTGATCTATCTCTTTTGTCACAGACGGTCTTACTTTCTGTAATGCTTCTTCAAAGTGTTTCTTATTTATTTCTTTTGATTTTATGTCTTCTCGCAGGGCAATTATTGCTGCCTCTCTGCAAATTGCCTCTATGTCTGCTCCAACATATCCTTCTGTTACTGCAGCCAGTTCTTTGATTGTTACTCCTTTGATTGGCATGTCTTTTGTGTGGACATTGAATATTTCTTCTCTTGTTTTTTCATCAGGCACAGGAGTTAGTATTATTCTATCAAACCTGCCCGGTCTTAACAATGCAGTATCCACCATATCTGGTCTGTTTGTTGCACCGATTATTAAGATGTCATGTAAATCTTCCAGCCCGTCTATTTCAGTCAGAAGTTGATTTACCACTCTCTCTGTCACGTGTGAATCCGTGCTCAGTCCTCTCCTTGGAACAAGGGAATCGATTTCATCAAAGAATATTATGGTTGGTGCAGTCTGTCTTGCTTTTTTGAATATTTCGCGCACAGCTTTTTCACTCTCTCCAACCCATTTAGATAATAATTCAGGTCCTTTGACAGAGATGAAGTTTGCTTCGCTTTCATGCGCAACTGCTTTTGCAAGCAAGGTCTTTCCTGTTCCGGGTGCACCATATAATAGGATTCCTTTTGGCGGGGTTACTCCCATTCTTTTGAATGCATCTGGATGCTTAAGCGGCCACTCTACTGCCTCTAATAATTCTTGTCTTACATCGTTCATTCCGCCGATATTATCCCAGGTTACATTTGGAACATCTATGAACACTTCTCTTAATGCAGATGGCCGCACTACTTTTAGTGCTTCTCTGAAATCTGCTTTTGTTATCGTCAGCTTGTCTAGTATTTCTTGCGGTATGGCTTCTTCTTTATCGTATTTTAAGTCTGGCAGTATTCTTCTTAACACTATCATTGCTGCTTCTTTTGTTAGTGATGCCAGGTCTGCGCCCACAAAGCCATGTGTTTTTTTAGATGTGTCTGTTAGGTTTACATCTTTTGCAAGAGGCATGTTTCTTGTATGAATCTTTAGAACATTTAGTCTTCCTTCTTCATTTGGAACGCTTATCTCTAGTTCTCTATCAAATCTTCCAGGTCTTCTTAATGCAGGATCCAGTATGTTTGGAACATTGGTTGCTGCTATAACTACCACTCTTCCTCTGTTCTTAAGACCGTCCATCAATGCAAGCAATTGTGCAACAACTCTTTTTTCTACTTCTCCTTTTGTTTCTTCTCTTTTTGTTGCGATTGCATCTATCTCATCGATAAACACTATTGCAGGAGCATTTTGTTCGGCTTCTTCAAATTTTTTCCGTATGTTTTCTTCAGACTGTCCATAATATTTAGACATTATTTCTGGTCCATTGATTAAGATAAAGTGTGAGTTTGTTTCGTTTGCAACTGCTTTTGCAAGTAAAGTCTTTCCTGTTCCAGGAGGCCCATGAAGCAGGACTCCTTTTGGCGGTTCTACCCCTAATCTCTCAAATATTTCAGGATGCTTTAATGGCAGTTCAACCATCTCTCTTATTTTTTTGATTTCATCACTCAGTCCGCCGATGTCTTCGTATGTTACTTCAGGTATTGTGTCTTCTTCTATCTTTACTGCTTTTGGACTTAGAACTATCTCTGTTTGTTCTGTGATTATGACTGATTGTTTTGCAGGCACTGTTTCTGCAACTACTAATTTAAGGTCGCCGAATCCATATCCATATCCTGTATTCTGTTCTTCCATCATGCTGAATACTTCGTCAAAGAATGGACTGCCAGTCATGGTTCTGCGTCTTCTTTTGGTTCCCCCTAAAGAGATTATATCTCCTTTTATGACTGCTCGTCCTAATAAGCCTTTTTTGAATACGCTTGTGTTTGATGTTCTTACCTCTACTCTCTCGCTGGATGGCGCAATTGTTATTTTCTTGGCTTCTTTTATTTCTGCTTTTTTGACTTTTACTTGCTCCCCTATTCCTGTTTTAGCATTTTTTCTTAGAAGTCCGTCCATTCTGATTGTGTTTAGACCGATGTCTCCAGGCAGTGCTCTGTCCACCATTGCAACTGTGCATTTTCCGCCTGCAATTTCTACTATGTCGCCGGGCTTCACTCCAATCTCTCGCATAAAATTAGTGTCTACTCTAACTATGCCTTTATTTACATCATCTTGTATTGCTTCTACAACTTTTAGTTTAACATCTTGCGTCATTTTTTTTGCCTTATTCTCCCAGCTAGTTTGTTCTCCTACAGTTAGAAAGCCTTTAAGTCCAACCTTATTTTACTGTGACTCTTGGTAATTGGATTGGTGGTGGAAGTCCGACTTCTCTTGCTAAGATTAATGCTTCAACATTGCTTTTACTTAGTATGTTGTTCAGCAATGGAGTCATTATTTCTTTTGGCAATTTTTTGTCTTTTTTCCATGCCTTTACCAGTTCATCAATTTTATCTTCTTTTTCTATTGATGTTACTGTTCCATTAAGCACTATTTTTGCAATTTTTGGTTCATACTCTGCTGTAAATTCAAATTTGTATAACAGCATGAACTGTTTTGCTTGTCCTACTGAAAAGTCTTTTTTCTCTAAGTCTTGGATTAGAATGTTATTCTTGACACTCATTTTGCCTTTTGGCGTGTCTGTTCTGTCAACAACGATTTTGTCGAATTGTATTCCTGCTATTGTCATTTTACCACCTTGATTTTGCCTTATTATTTTAAAGGCTTTATTCTTTGAATCAAGTGCGAATATTTAAAGTTTTCGCTTCTTCATTACTCGAGGGTCATAACCTCTTCAATCTAGTTATTCCAACCAGCACTTTTATAAAGGCCCTTAGTTTGTTATCGTCTATGAAACCAGTGAATCATATTAGCATTTCCAAGGGAATGAAGGCCTCTGAGCTAGTTAATCAGATGGCTGGTTCTGGTGTTATGGGTGCTGGAAGGATTGCTAAAGCCTCAGTAATCATGAAGGAGATGCTCTCAGACAAGGAATGTAAGGTATTTCTAGGTCTTGCTGGAGCAATGGTTCCTGGCGGCATGAAAAATATCCTTGTAGATCTATTAAAATCAGGTAAAATTGATGTTTTTGTGACAACTGGTGCTAATATTACTCATGATACTTTTGAGGCTCTAGGATTTAATCATTTCCAGGGATGTCCTAAGGCAGATGATGCTAAACTGCATAAAGAAGGCATTGACAGAATATATGATTCTTTCTTAAAAAATGAAGTTTATGAGAAGATGGAGGATTTCTTCAAGGAAAATTTTGAAGAATTAAGCAAGACAAAAAACATAAAAGAATTCTTGTGGAAATTAGGAGAACTTTTGCCAGAAGACAATACTTCAATCTTAAAAACCTGTTCACAAAAGAAAATTCCAATCTTCTGTCCAGGTATTGCAGACTCAGGCATTGGCTTGATGATTTGGGGCAGACAGGCAGAAGGTAAGAAGTTTGATCTTCCAGTGTTTGAAGATATGAAAGAAATTATCAGTATTGCTTGGGACAGCAAAAAGAACGGTGTGATATACGTATGCGGCGGTCTCCCTAAGAATTTCATCCAGCAGTCTATGCAGTTCAGCAAAGGCGCAGAATATGGTGTTCAAATCAGCACAGACACTCCGCAAGGCGGCGGTTCTTCTGGAGCAGAGCTAAAAGAAGGAGTTTCTTGGGGCAAGATGAAAGAACAAGGCAAATACATCGATGTTTATTGTGATGCTACAATCGCTCTGCCTTTGATTTGGGCAGATGTAAAAGACAAGATTTAAATAAATAATTCTAATTTAACCAGTCATGAATCTAGTAGATGTACATTGCCACCTTAATCACGAAAAGTTCAATGAAGATCGTGATGAAGTGGTCCAGAGAGCAAAAGATGCAGGTGTTAAGGTAATCATTACTTCTGGAGTTAATGTTCCGACTAATAGGGAAGTTCTAGAGCTTGCAAAAAAATATGATGTAGTAAAATGCACCTTAGGAATATACCCAATAGACGCTTTAAACATAAAAATAGATGAATTAGACGAAGTAGGTCTTACAAGACAGGCAGAACCTTTTGATGTTGATGAAGAGTTAAAGTTCATTCTCTCAAAAAAGAAAGAGATTATGGGAATCGGCGAGTGCGGCATGGATTTCAAATATCTAAAAGATCATGAAAAACAGCAGAAGATTAATTTCCAGAAAGTTATTGATTGTGCTGAAAAACTAAAAAAACCAATTGTTGTTCACACTAGAAATGCAGAATTAGAGTGTGTTGAGATGCTTGAATCATCTAAATTAAAAAAAGTCATTCTCCATTCTTTTGGAGGGCGAAAGACCTTGATGAAAAGAGCTGCAGATAATGGCTGGTCTTTTAGTGTTCCTGCAGTCATCACAAGACTTCAGCACTTTGAAACATTGGTTTCATTAGTCAACATAAATCAATTATTGACAGAGACCGATGCTCCCTGGCTTAGTCCTGTTAAGTTTCAGCGAAATGAGCCAATGAATGTTCTGGAAAGCATAAAGCAGATTGCTAAGATAAAAAAGTTTAATGTTGAAGAGACTGCAGATTCTGTTTTTCTTAATTATCAGAGGATGTTTTGATGATTAAGACTAGTTTTTATTCCTGGAAAAAAGGCAAGCTCCCAAAAGGCTGTGCTTATTGTGTAAAAGGTCAAAAGCTGGTACTGTTCATAACAGGGTTATGTCCCAACAATTGTTTCTATTGCCCTGTTTCTGAGCAAAAAAGCGGCAAAGATGTGATATACGCAAACGAGTGGAAAATTACAACTCCGAAAGACACCATAAAAGAAGCAGAACTCACAAATGCAAAAGGTGCAGGAATAACTGGCGGAGATCCTCTAGTTAAGCTTGACAGAACAATAAAATACATTAAACTCCTGAAAAAGAAATTTGGAAAATCATTTCACATTCACTTATACACCCCGCTTAATCTTGTCACAGAAAAAACACTAAATCAGCTTCATAAAGCAGGATTAGACGAGATAAGATTTCACCCCATGCTTGACAAGCAGAGTGAATGGAAAAAGATAGAACTAGCAAAAAAGTTCAAGTGGGATGTTGGCGTAGAGATTCCAGTCATCCCTGGCAAAAAAAGAGAAACAAAAAAGTTAATAGACTTCATAAAAGACAAAGTAGACTTTCTAAACCTAAATGAATTAGAGATTTCAGACACAAATGTTAACCAGCTTGTTGAAAAAGGTTTCAAGCCCAAAAATAAACTATCTTATGGTGTCAAAGGTTCTGAAACACTTGCAAAAGAAATTCTAAACTATCTAAAGAAAACTAAACTAAATATCCATTACTGTACAACAACCACAAAAGATAAGGCTCAACTTGCTAGAAGAATAAAGCGAAGAGCATTAAACGTAGCTTTAAAGACAGACTTCATCACAAAAGAAGGAACTTTAGTAAGAGGTGCAATATATCTGCCAGAATTAAAACCTGATTTTGGTTATGGCCTGCAGGTTGAAAGCATAAACACCAAGAAATTCATTGAAAAACTAAAAAAAGCAAAGACAAAGCTTCAAAAGCAGTTAAGCATTCCCGCCGCTGCTCTTCACATAGATTCACTTAAACCAAGACTACTCACTTCTATTGCTGTTGTTGATGAATTAAAAGACGAAATAAAGCAGTTAAAACTGGTTCCTGCAATAATTGAAGAATACCCTACTTGGGACGCTCTAGAAGTGGATATTCAGTTTTTGTGACAAAAACTTTTTAAATCACCATTATTTACAGACAGTTAGTGGGGGGAGTTAAATATGAATGATACATCAAATATAAAGGATCCATTTCCAGATATAAGTGATGAAAAGATTCAAGAGCGCTATCCAGCTGTTGCTGAACAGCTTACTGCAGCATATTTTTTTGTACAGCGCTATAGACTAGATTCAGATGCAAAGATGCAGGAAGCAGAACTTTGCGGTCTTGCAGAAGCCTGGACATTTCTAGAATCTGCAGAACAAGGATTGTTTGATAACCGTAATGCTTGGAATTTGTATAATGCGCAGTTTATACTGGATAAGGTGTTACCTGAGAGGCCTGCAGGCGGTTTAGATGTGGTTTTAGATAAATCTGCAAAAGCTATCCGTGCGCTTCAAGAAGGAACAGAACCAAACCTAGTAGATTTGGCAAATGCAGAAAGTTTATTGCATGATATTGTTCTGAACATAAATGGCAAACCACCAGTTTATGAGTAAGAATCATAGAAAAATATTTATACTCTATTCTTTATTTTTACTCTTATGAAGATAACCATAGATACTTCACAAGATTCGCATTCTGAGATTAAAAAAGCGATACGCATGCTTCAGAGTATTGTAGGGCATTCTGATGAGGTCTACACCAATGCACCATCCAGAAATATCTTTGATGACCCCTCTCCTGACTTAGGCCAGAGTCCGCAGGAAAGTATACCTGAAGAGCCGGTCTCAAATAATGCATTTGCAAGCATGTTTGACACTCCTGATTCTGGCGATGATGACACAGAACCAAAACCAGAAACAGAGGAAGATGAAGAAATTCCGCAGATAGAGTTTTTTTAAAATGAAAAAATTTGATATTCTAGAGCACACTGCTGATGGAAAGTTCCGCGCGTATGGAAAAGATCTTGAAGAACAGTTTGGCAATGCAGTATTAGCCATGTTTTCTTTTATGTTTGATCTTGAACATGTCAAGGCAAAGATAAAAAAGAAAGTTCATCTTAAAGGCAAGGATGAAAAAGCCCTGCTATACAATTGGCTTGAAGAGTTTCTAGCATTACTAGATATTGACGCATTTATACCAAAAAAGATTGAAGAAATAAAGATTCAGAAAACCGCAGATGGTTTTGAAATAAACGCAATAGTTCTAGGCGATTCTATAGGAGAACAAGAGCACATCGGTTCTGTCAAAGCAATGACCTATGCAGAAATGGAAATCACAGATAAATATGTGCAGGTTGTTGTTGATTTGTAGAAAGTTTTTTAAATAGCATTATACGACTTACAGTTATGGGGGACGAAATAGCGATTAATCAGAAATCTGAGAATATTTGGGAGATTCCTAAGTCGGGTAAGATGCTAGTCTCAGCTATTATTTACGCTTCTGAAGCATTAATGAACAAGATTAAAGAAGATAAAACTCTTGAACAAGCAAGAAACGTTGCTTGCCTAAAAGGTATCCAAAAGGCTTCTTATGTTATGCCTGATGCTCATCAGGGTTATGGTTTTTCTATTGGCGGTGTTGCTGCTTTTGACATGGAAGAAGGAATAATCAGTCCTGGCGGCGTGGGTTATGACATAAACTGCGGAGTCCGCTTATTAAGAACAGACTTCACAGCAGATCAAATTCATGAAAAGCGTAAAGAATTATTAGACGCTTTATCTCAGGCAGTTCCGCCTGGCGTTGGCAAAGGCGGACAGACAAAACTCTCAAAAGAAGAGTTGTTTGATTTGCTAAAAAAAGGAAGCAAGTGGGCTCTGGAAAACGGTTATGCCACTGAAGATGATTTACAAAGAACAGAAGAAAATGGCTGCCTAGATGGTGCAGATCCTTCTGCTGTTTCAGCAAGAGCAATTAGTAGAGGTCTTCCTCAGGCAGGTACATTAGGTGCCGGCAATCATTTCCTAGAGCTTCAAGCAGTTGACGAAATTTATGATAAAGAAATTGCAAAGACTTTTGGTTTTGAGAAAAAAGGGCAGATAGCTGTTATGATTCACTGCGGCTCAAGAGGTCTGGGCCACCAGATTGCTTCTGATTATATTCGATTGATGGAAGATAAGTATGGACACAAGGATTTACCAGATAGGGAGTTAATCAATGCTCCAATAAAATCTGATTTAGGTAAGAAATATTATCAAGCAATGGCTTGCGCCTGTAATTTTGCTTTTGTTAATCGTCAGTTGATTGCGCACTGGGTGAGAGACTCTTTCAAAAAAGTTTTAGGAACATCTGATGGCATGGATATGGTTTATGATGTTTGTCATAATATTGCAAAGTTTGAAGAACACATTGTTGATGGAGAAAAAAAGCAATTGTGTATCCATAGAAAAGGCGCTACTAGGTCTTTTGGTCCTGGAAGAATTGAGATTCCAGAGGTTTACAGAAAAGTGGGTCAGCCAGTTATTATCCCTGGAAGTATGGGCACTGCTTCCTATTTGTTAGTTGGAACAAAAAAAGCAGAAGAGATTTCTTGGGGTTCTACAGCACATGGTGCTGGAAGAGTTGCATCCAGGGCATGGGCAATTAAACACTATCGTGGTGAAGACGTGAAAAGACAATTAGCAAAAAAAGACATTGAGGTCAAGGCAGGTTCATGGAAAGGTCTTGCAGAAGAGTCTCCTCAAGTCTACAAAGACATTGATGAGGTTATCCGTGTTTCTGATGATCTAGGTCTTGCTAAGAAAATTGTTAGACTAATACCTATTGGGGTGATGAAAGGATGAGTTTAGTACTTGCAGGAAGAATTGGCGGCACTAAATCAACACTTGCAGTGTTTGATTACAAGAATGGTAATTTTAAGCAGTTGGCTTATGAGACTTATGATACCAAGAAGTTCAAGAATTTTTATGGTATGCTTAAGAACTTTTTAGCAGTTGCTAAGGTGATTCCTAAAGCAGCGTGTTTTGCTTCAGCAGGCCCGTGTCATGATAATATTTGTAAGATGACTAATGTTCCTTGGTCTATTGATGCTGCAAAAATCAATAAGATGTTTGGAATAAAAAAAGTCACTGTTATCAATGATTATGAGAGCATTGCTTTTGGTATTGAGGTTTTGAAAAAAACTGATTTAAAACTTGTCAAGACTGGCAAGCCTATAAAGCTCAGCTCAAAAGCAGTTTTGGGAGCAAGCACCGGTCTTGGAGAGGCCATTATTGCCTGGATTGGCAATGATGAGTTTGTCATTCCTTCTGAAGGCGGTCATGTTGATTTTGCTGCAAGAAATGAGTTGGAGTGGGAATTAAAAAAATTTATCAAGCGTAAGAAAGGTATTGTTGATGCAGAGTCTTTGGTTTCTAAAGAAGGATTGTATCGCATATATCAATTTCTTGTTGAGACTAATAAGTTCAAAAAATCTGCAAAGACTCAGCAACTTCTCAAGAAAAAAGATAAGCACATTGTTATTGTGAAAGAAGCTTCAAGAGATCCTGCTTGTAAAAAGGCAGTGGACATGTTTGTTTCATTTTATGCTTCTGAAGCAGGCAATCTTGCTTTGACTGCTAAGACTACTGGCGGTGTGTTCTTGGTCGGTTCTTTGACTAGGCTTGTTGCAGGTCGTTTAAAATCTGCAGTGTTCAAGAAGTCTTTTGAAGATAAGTCAAAGATGAAGCCTTTGTTAAAGAGCATACCTGTTTATGTTGTCTTAAATGCAGATGCGGGCTTGTTAGGAGCAGCTAATCTTGCTTCTAAACTTTAATTTTTTTATAATTCTATTATTTTTCCTTTTTTTCCGACATTTATTACTGTTGTGTCGCCGATTTTTTCTTCTATGCCTTCTGCTTCGTGTACGTGTCCGCAGATTAGAATGTCTGGTTTGAATTCATCAATTGCTTTTTTTAGTCCAGAGCTTCCAGACATAGGAATTATGCCTGCGGTTTTTGAGAATTTTTCAATTATGCTTTCTGATGGGTGTACGTGTGTCACCATTATTTTTTTAGGCATTTCTTTTATTCTTTCAAAGCCGGTTTTCAATGCATAGAATATTTCATTTTCACTTAACTGGCTTAAGCCTATGTTTGCTCCTCCGCACCCAAATATTCCTACATTTCCTGCGGAAAGAGAGTATGCATGCAGGTTTGTAAAATCATAAAGGTCTGCTAAGAATTGTGTTGTTGAAGGCATTTCATGGTTGCCAGATAATATCAAGACTTTCTGTCCTTTTTCTTTGAATATTCCGATTATACCTTCAGTAGCTCCTTCCTCAACCAGGTCTCCGTTTAGTATGACTAAATCTACTTTTTCTTTTTCTGCCTGTTCAGCCAGTTGTTTGGCTAAAATTTGGTCTCCGTGAAAGTCTCCAGCAGCGAGTATCTTCATTTTTTATATATCTCCGCTGCTTGAGGCTTGAAAAATTGTATATTTTTCATTGTCTCCTGCGGCTAGTATCTTCATTCTTCACACCTAATTTAAGAAAAAACTTTTATCTTTTTGTTAATCCACGTTTTCTTGCAAGATCGACTATTGTACTTGGTCTTCCTTTTTTCTCGCCTTCGTAGATTATCAAATTCATCTTCTTCTTGACATCGTCGTCTAAGTTGTCCATGCTTGTCATAAAGTTTTTCCCTGTTATGTTTGCTGATGTTGTCACTATTGGTTTATCTAAGTCGTTTGTTATTTCGCTTATCCAGTGGTCTGGTCTTCGTATTCCAATTGTTCCGTCTCCAGAGGGGTTTACGTTTTTTGCCACTTTACTGTCTTCTTTTAGTTTAAGTATGATTGTGTATGGTCCTGGTAATTTTGCCAGCCATTCTTCTGCTTCTTCATTTACTTCGCAGTTTGCTCTGACCCACTCTCTTGATGGCGCGATTACATTGAAAGGTAGATCTTTTCTCTGTTTTGCAGCTCTTACTTTTTCAACTGCTGCTTCATTTGTTGCATCACACCCTATTCCATAGATTGTATCAGTAGGATGTATGAATACTGCGCCTTCTTTTATTTGTCCAAGTATTCTTGATTTGTTTACATAATATTCGTCTTTGTTTACTGTTGTCATATTAAAAAGAAGCAGTAGGGCCTTTAAAAAGCTTATGATTTACGTTTATAAAATTTATATAAAAAAAAGAAATAATTATGAAGCTAAAAAGCCAGTCATAAAGCCGCATTCTGCTATAGATATCCCTTCCTCTTCCATAAGGGTCTCTACGCCGTCTTCTTCATAGATGTCTAATCCTTCTGCTAAGGATTCCTCAAAGTCCAATCCTGCCATAAGTGGCTCCTCAAATATTTTTGTTTTTGCTCCCACTGGGTTCACCTCTTGTTTAATGCTTTTATTTGTTCGAAAAATAATTGTTGGATTTTTGGTTGGCTCAAATCAATCATGTTAATCACCTCTTTTGATGAGGCTTTTCTGAATCTTGAATTCATCTCGCCTCTATATAAATCGTTGTAGAAACCATTTAAATACGCCACGACAACTTGTCCAGTGTCCAGTGCTAATATTCTGGTATTATCCGAGAAATTGTTCTAGAATTCAGTTAACTTCTTTGCATAACTTACAATTGTTGTATTGCCTTCTTTTCCAGTCACTTTGTTTGCAATAATAAACTGCGCTTTGCTCAGTTTCTCAATACGTCTCTGAAATGTTTTATAAGAACCAGTTCCGCCCTTTTGTTTATACACTTCAAACAGGTCTCCTATTTTCTTATCAGAATTCTCTTTAACTATGTTCAAGACCAAGCGAGTATCTTCATCTAAATCAGTTGATTTTTTTATCTTAAAATCTTCCATTTTATCAATTGCTTTGTTTGCATGCTCTTCTGTTATTTTTTTAGAACTAAGGCTCTCTGCAATTCGTCCTGCTTCCCTTAATAAGTAAAGCCCTGCTCTAATATCTCCTCTTTCTGTAGAGGTTTTTGTTATTAAATCAAATGCAGAATCCTCTAAAACCCCTGGCAAAAATGCATACATTGTTCTTTGCTTTAATATTTCTGAAGTTTCTGTTTCATCATATGATTTGAACTCAATAATCTCTGGCATAAGTCTGGATTTAATCCTGTCCTCTAGCTTATCCAGCCACTCTTTGTAATTTGTTATCAAGAATATGCTTTTTTTGTAAATATCATTAAGAATTGAATAAAGAAAATCAAAATCCTCTACTTTGTCTATCTCATCAAACGCAACCACTAAAGGTTTTCTGTTTGCCATATTCTGAACTACTTTAAACAGATCTTCAGTATTCTTATTCTGTGTAAATTTATAACCAAGCTGATGGCATAGCTCTACAATTATTTTGTAAGTTGTATTTTTCTGCCAGCAGTTAATGTACATTGGAACTACTTCATCAGTATTATACTCTAAATCCCTAAAAATCCATTTTGTTGCTGCAGTCTTACCGATTCCCGGAGCACCGCAGATAAATAAGTTCTTTCCATTTCGGTTCTGCATAAGAGGTTTGATACTCAAGATTATCTCTCTCTGCTGCCCCTCTCTAAAAGGGAGTAATTTTGGAACAAACTCTGTGTCTAGAGCATCTTCATTTTTAAAGAGAGTTTCCTCATCCCCCAATATCCCATCAAATAAGTTCATAACCTGGAATTATCTAGTATATTATTTAAGTTTTATTGTAGTGCAGAAATCATTTATGTACTTTTATCTTCTTAAAACCAGTGTATGGGTGCAGAACTTTAGGTATATCTACTGAGCCGTCTTTGTTCTGGAAGTTTTCAAGAATCGCGACAAGTGCCCGAGAAGTTGCAATCACAGTATTATTTAGCGTATGTGCATAATATTTTTCTTGGCCATCTGTTATTTTGATATTCAGCCTTCTTGCCTGTGCTGCTTCCATGTTGGTTAGTGAACAGATTTCATAATACTCTTTTCTTACCGGAGACCATGCCTCCAAATCTTCTGATTTTGCTTTCAGATCTCCTAAGTCTCCTGAACAGCACTCTAGTCTGCGTGTAGGGATTCCTAGTTTTTTGAATATTTGTACAGATAGCTTGCTCATTTCTTCATAATATTTGTATGAGTCTTCTGGTTCACAGATTACAATCATCTCTTGCTTGTTAAACTGGTGTGTCCTAAAGAGCCCTTTTTCTTCAATTCCGTGTGAGCCTATCTCTTTCCTAAAGCACATAGAGTATCCTGTTAGTTTTATTGGGAGTTTATTTTTATTTATGATTTTGTTTATGAACATTCCAATCATTGGGTGTTCGCTTGTTGCAATAAGATACAAATCCTCGCCCTCAATTTTGTATGACATTGCCTGTATTTCTGCGTGAGAATAAACACCAGAAAGAACATTTTCTCTTATCATGAGCGGCGGTTCAATATAGTCATATCCTTTTTTAACCATAAAGTCTCTTGAAAAGTTAATAAGTGCCATGTTTAGTAATGCAATATCTTTTTTAAGATAATAGAATCCTTTGCCAGATGTCTCTGCAGAGGTATCAAAGTCCAGCATCCCTAATGCTTCCCCGATTTCAATGTGATTTTTAGGCGTAAATTCAAACTTTTTTGGTTTGCCTATTTTTTCTATCTCTACATTTTGCGTAGCATCTTTTCCTTTTGGGACAGATTTGTGGATTATGTTAGGAATAGCCAGCATTATTTCAGTCATTCTCTGTGTATGCTTTTTTGCCTGCTCTTCTGCTTTTGCTATCTTGTCAGGTATTCCTTTTACCTCTTTCAAAACTTTGCTGGCATTTTTCCCTGCTTTTTTGAGTTTGTTGATTTCCAGACTTAATTTGTTTCTCTCAGCTCGCAGGTTGTCAATCTTTTGCTTTAGTTCTCTCCATTTCTTGTCTGCTGTGATTGCTTCATCAACTAATTTAATCTTGTCTTCCTGGAACTTTTTCTTTAGATTTTTCTTTACCAGCTCTGGTTTTTCTCTTATGAGATTTATGTCAATCATATTCTTAATTCATAGCTTATGATATATATACTTTTCTGTGTAGTGTGTGCATAGCACCTAGCGAAGTTCTCAAGTACACAGTCTATTTAAAACAAATCTGAGCCTAATCAACAACAGAAGCAAAACGAAGCGTACTATGCACATACTATATGTCATAAAGTTTATATATCTAATAGGGGATGTTAAAATATATGGGTAGTGACCGGTTAGAGAGACGTACTAGACAGTTTCTAAAGCAGGGCGAGTATGACAAATACTTGCAAGAGCTTAGCGTAGATAAGGATAAGAACACTTTTGTTTGCGACATTGCTAATAATGTGGTGCGTGCTGTTCGCGCAACAGATATGAAAGAACCTAAGAATTGTGTTCGTGCCTGCGATTATGTGTGGGCTGCCCCGATTGATGAGATTCCTGAGCATGATAAACCCTATGTAATAACAAAATTAATGTACTGGCATAATCGCCAGCGTTAAGCAGCAAGATATATTCTTACTTTTTCTCCATACTTTTGTGAATTAGTTATTGCTTTGCCCAAAGGATTATTTTTCTTCAACCGTATAACTCCTTTTTTGCCAATGTTAAATGTTGCAAGATATTCTTTTTCAACAAACAAGTCTACATCTTTTCCTTTTAGTTTCTCTCCTAAATAGATGTCAATGTATTTGCTGGTTATATCAATATCATATTTGAGTTCTTTTCCTTCTGGTTTGCCTTGTTCCTCTTCCCCTAACTCTCGTATGTCTAGGCCAATACCTAGCGTCTTCTCCAATTGATTAACATTTTTGCCTTCTTTTCCGATTATTCCTGCAATGTATTGCTTTGGCACGTACACTATTGCTTTGTGTTCAGAAGGAACCTCTACTTTTATGTCGTCTGTGAATTTCTGGAGTGCTTTTTCTACTGCATTTGCTGCTAGTTTTTTAGCTCCAGTCATGCTTTCTGCCTGTTCTGTTACTGGAACAACCACAGTCTCTTCACCATAAGAATATATTTCTGCCATTGCTTGATTTGTCTCAAAGTCAGAGATAACAATTACTGGTCTTGCAAGGTCTGCTTCTGTCATTCCAGAAGGTACTTTTACCATCATCTCTATTGCAAGAACTTTATTGATTTGTCCGTGTTTGATAAATACTAGTGTGTCAATTACGTGAGGTATAACTCCTAATTCTAGTTTGCCGATAAATCTCTGTATTGCATCTAGAGGATTTGTTCCATGGATTACCCCTACCATGCCAACTCCTGCAAGTCTTAAGTCTGAGTAAAGCAAAAAGTCTGGCGTGTTTCTCATTTCGTCAAATATTGTATAGTCTGGTCTAGATAACAATAAAACATCATGCACTTCTGCCGGCGTGCCTCTGCTTATTGCTAATTGTGTTATTGTATCTGGCAAAACCAAGTCTCTTGGAGCCTCAACTGTCTTGACTATTTTTTGTTGGTCGGCAAAAAACTCAGATAGCGCCTGTGCAAATGTTGTTTTTCCCTGGCCAGGTGCTCCTGCAATTAATATTCCTTCTGCTTGTTCTGCAATTCTTTTCTGCATCTTCTCGCTTATTTTGTAATCAGCCAGAGTTAATTTTTTGATTGGCTTGACTGCAGTGATTTCCCATCCATCTGAAAATGGCGGGCGGGTTATAACTATTCTATATGGTCCAAGCTGCACTATTGTGCTGCCCTCTCTCTCAATCTCTAAGAATCCGTCAGCTCTGGATCTTGTCTCTTCTATTATTTCTTGGCTTATCTCTTTTACTTTATCTGAAGTCAGTTTTGTTTTGGCAAGCTGTACAAATTCCCATTTACCAGGTGTTCCTTTTTTTGCCATTGGAACTACGTTTTCTCGCAAATGCACAGACATTGTGGTTGCATCAAAATAACTCTCTAGTTTGATTTTTTTTCTAGGTCCTGTTTCCATTGGCACTAGTATTACTTTCATGCCTTTTGCAATTCCTACTTTTGCCTGTACTTTATCAGAAGTTATTAGTGTTGCATCTTCATCCCATGCAAGCTGTCGAATCAATGCGTCTATCTCCCCTGTTCCTGCGTATTTTATTTCAGAGCCAGTTGGTCTTTTTCCGCAGATTCTTAGTTTGATTTTGTTTTTGCCTGCAGATTCCTGTATCTGTTTTAGTTCATCAAGCCCTATCAGTCCTGTTGATCGTCCCTGGTTTGCTTGGTGTTCTAGTTCTGCAAAGACTGCTTCGTGGAGAAGTATTTCTTTTCCTTTTAGTTTGCCTTGTTCTATTTGTTGCCGTAATGCACCTTCTATTATTACAGAGGTGTCTGGTACTATTTTTTCATTAGCCATTTGATATCACGCTTCCTATGAATTCTTTTTTATCTAGATATTTTTTTATTTGTTTTAGTTTGCGGCCGTTCATCACAACCACTTCTAACTTTAGTTTTTCTGCATGTTTGCTTGCCACTGGATCAAAAGGTGTGTTCATGCCATAAGTAAAGTCTGGCGGTATTATTCTTCTGTATTGTTTCCAGGTTAGTTTCTTCATTGGCTTTGCAAATGTATGCGTTCTTGGGTCTTTGTTATAAACATAATCTATATTTGTAAGGTTTAGTATCTTTTTGGTTTTAAATGTTTTTGCCAGCATCACTGCGTCATAATCACTGCTGCTTCCTGGCTTATAGCCTGCTGCTAAAACAATTGGTTTGGCAGTCTTTGGTTTTTTTGTTGGGTCTGTTATTATTTTATTGTATGTTTTGTCTTTGAATATTGTTTTAATCAGCTGTGCATTTAATATGGTTGCGTTTATCCCCAGCCAGTCTAAATCATCTTTCAAAGCCCCTTTTTCTATCTCTTTTGCAGAATTTGCATATGTTCTGGCAGTGCTTCCTCCCCCAGTTACTATAACAAATTGGTATTTGTCGGCATACTCTAGAATCAATTTCTTGAAATCCATCAAAAAGTCTGTGTCTACCTTATCTGGCACAATAATTGATCCCCCTAAGCTTATCACCAAAATTTCTTTTTTTACCATTTTTTTAAAACGCCGCGGATGGGATTTGAACCCATAAATCCCGAAGGAAACTGGATTAGCAATCCAGCGCAGTACCAGGTTGTGCCACCGCGGCATACTTGAATATGACTAGCTAGATGTTTATAAATCTTACCAAAGAATCAGTGTTTGTGCAGGGCATATCCGATTCCTACGACTAATACCACCAGCAGTATTATTGCGATATATGGCAGGGTTTTACGGGGTTTTATTGGTTCAGGCATAGATATTATGCCGGTTGGAGCTTCTTGCAATTTTCTATTTTTAATCTCTTTTTTTATTGTTTCTGTTATTGATTCGTATTTTTGCTCTTCATTTAGCAATAAATCTTTGAATTTTTCAGGCACTTGCATTGGCTCTATCTGCAATTCGTCTTGAGGAGTTGTATCATCATATGCGTTTCTACTGGAACTGCCGCCCCCTCCTCCGCCAGCACTTCCAGAAGCTGCTCCTTGGGCCACCCCAAATCCAGATAAGCTGTTGACTGTGCAGCTCAATGTTTTTGCGGTTTTGTTTATTGCGGTTTGTTGTTTTTGCCAGGCACTATTGCAGGTTTTGGCGGTCATATTCCAATTGTTACATTTGTTTATGTATAATTTGTTTTCATTTGTGTAATGTGTTCCTTGATAGCTTACAGTTACGACTGCAGTTGTTATATTCAAGTCAGTTTCTGCTGCAAATATTCTCAGCATCTTTCCTGATGCGCCAGTCGCATCCAGAGATACGCGATATGTATTGTTTTTGCTTAAAGACAAGTTGTCGAACCTTATTTTGCTGTCAAGTGTATCACACTCAATTTGTAAGTCATATGTTCCGGGGGTAAGTAGGTATGTTATGTTTGATGAATTTGTGTTATTTAATGCGACCCTGCTGCCTGTTCTGCTTCTGTAGATAGATATTGTTTTTGTGCTGTTTGCCTGTGTCATCAGGTTAAGTAAAAGAGTTACTCTGATTCTGTTTTTTGTTGTTGTGTAATTTACCAATACATCGCTTAAGGAAGGTGCTGCAGAACCTTCTGTCTCTAATTCTGTCTTATATTGGAAATACTGCTGCGCAGCTGCAATATTTGTAGAAGGATTGGTATTCATTGTACTCCAATTAGACCAGATTATTCCATCATCAGATGTTCTTCCTAGCATAGATACATTTGTGCCGTTTAATGCAGATGAGGTCCATGCAAAATAATTCCAGTCACTGGATTGGCCAGAATCTATTGCTTCAGAAGTATACGCTCCTTCTGACTGCTCTGTCTTTATTGTCAGGTTGTCTATTCGCATTGTTCCTGATTCCCAGTCAGTTATAAAATCGCCTATGATTGCAGTATCCTCATCAGTTCCGTTTACTACAAGAGAGACTGGAATTGTCGCCATTTCAATCATTTTTCCGCTTGTCAGGTTGCGTATCAAGAATATATAGTGAGAGCTTGTTTTTCTTACTTCATGGCCATACCATGCCCCATAAGTAAATGGTGCTGCTGTTGCCGCAGCTGCAGTCCATACGTCATTTGCGCCATCCCAGTATTTAACACCGCCTGTGCTGTTTTGATATTCAAAGAGTGTTCCGCTTAACGGGCCTAGATTTAATGGGACTATTGCCAGTTTGAAAGAGTTGATTACTTTTGTGTTGTTTGCAAGAATAGGCATTCCTTTTTTTAGAATTCCAATTGTCACAAGTCCCGGATTTGCAACTCCTGTTACAGTATCTGTTGCTGCTGCAGTGCTTATTATGTAATTTGCTGGAAGAGGATTTGTATTTGATAAGGCGGCTGCGTCTGTTGATTCATTGGTGGTGTTGAATCTTGCAACTCCTGGCCAGTTCATGCCTGCAGAGCCTTGAATTATTATGTTTCCTGTTCCTGTTAAGTGTGCAGTCCAGTCATTCATATAGCCCAGTTCAGTTCCATTAGTTACATTTACTTGTTGTGAGAAGGTGGTTTTTCTTTCAGTGTAATTTTTATAGCTTACCAGTTCCCACGTGCTGTTTAATTCTGTGACTGCTTGCGTTATTGAATCATATCTTACAAATCCATCGACGATTATTATTATATCTCTATCTGGGTGGGGGATGTATTCCATCACTCCTCCGCCTGTGCCTGGCGGGCGTGTGACTAATGATTGTTCTGTCCATGTAAGTGAGCTAGAATTAAAATACCAAGTATCATTATGCGTGTTTACATTTGCTGTGCTATTGTCATATACTGCTCCACCAAAAAATACGATTGCTTTTTTCTGAGGGTCATAGACTGGCGTATCCATGTATGTTCTTGGTGCTGGCGCTCTTGATAATCCTGTTATGTTTATGAGTGTTTGTGCTGATTTGTTATATATCCAGGTTTCATTGAATTCTGTCCATGGCGGAGAATCTGAATTTGAGCCTCCGAAAAAGAGATATATTTCATTGTCTGGGTCATATGCAGATGCCATTACTTCGCGCCCTACTGGCCCGTTTGTTCCAAAAGACTTGTTTGTCCAGGTGTCGCTGGTGTGATTATAAAAGAAAATATATTCATTTCCATCAGACATGTTTGCAAGTACTACAAATACATTGTCTGTGTTATCATAAAGCGCGGCTCTTCTTGTAACCATATTTGGTGGTGATGTAACGTTTGTATAGGTCCATACTTTGTTTGAATTATTGTAAAACCATACTGCATCTTGATTTGTTGATCTTTTTCTTGCGTATGTTACAATTAATTTTAAAGAAGAATCATATCCTGCTGTAGGTAATTGTTCTGCAAAGTCCGGAGCATTTGTTAACATTGCTGTCACGTCTGTCCAGGTTTTAGTGTAATAATCATATGTCCAGGTTATGTTAGGATACAGGTTTGTCGCCCCTACGGTCATGTTTTGTCCGCCAAAATACACTGCTTCATATGTTATTGGGTCATATATCAGCGCACCTTTTAATGTTAAAGGCGGTACATTTCCCTGCGTGATGTCATTCCATTCTTGCACTGTTTGTGATGTTTGGTTCAGCTGAAGAACTCCAGTATTGCTTATTTTTGTGTTATTATGCGTTCCTCTATTCCAGGATGCAAAATAATAATCATTATTTCCCCAGTCAGAGTTTGAATAATTATTGTATGCAACACAATTCCATCTCACTCCTGCGTCTCTGTAATTGTATGGTTCTGTAAGATTATAGTTGAATATTCCTGTTCCTTGTCTGCCGCCTATATTCTGCGTTTCAATTAATTGCCATGTTCCATTGAAATCAGAATATAATGATATGTTTGTCAAGTATGATCCGTTTTGTGTTGTTGCAGAGCAGTTGAATGTGACATTGGTCATGCTAATTGACCAGTTTCTGTTAAGAGGATAATTTAATGTTACTGTTGGGTGAGGTTCTGTGCTATAATTTATCTGGACTTGTTCTAATGTTGCAGATTGGCTTGTGTTAGAGCCATTGAATATCACTCTGTATTGGAAATATTGTGAATTTAGTGCAGGAAGATTGTTTTTTGCGGTCCAGTTTGACCAGTTTACAGAATCTTGCGATACTCGGTATTCAAATGTGATGTTAATTTCTGGAGGGCTTGTTGAAGTGTATGTTATGTTAAGCCAGTTTGCAGGCATGTTTGCATTCATTACTCTTGATATGTATGTTCCATAGTCAGTAATAGACCAGTCAGCAGTGTATATGCCTTGTATGCTGCTTGCTTGGTTGTCATATCTTGGAAATAATAATCTTATTTTATTGCTTTCCGGGTCATATGTAGAATCATAATACAGCGGCGCGTTTATAGAGGAGTTTGTTTTTTTAATGAGCCTGCTTGCTTGTGTAAAATTATTGTTTGCATTGAATTTGCCTGCAACAAAGTTTATCTGGAATGGTGCAGCAAGTGTTTCAGTGTATAACCAGGACATCGCAATATATCCATCAATGTTTTGAAGCCTTGGCCAGAGAGAGTGGCTAGAATTGCTTGAATTGGTCAGTATCCATGTGCTGTTGCTGCAGTCTTTATTGCATACTCCTCTATATGTGTTCCATACTGTGTTTACAATGCTTGTTGCATAATAAAAATTATTTGAAACAGGGTCATAAACTGCATCAGATACTCCTCGTGTCATCATGCTGCCGGACAATCCGGGGAAATATGTTTCAGTATAATTTCCTCCAGTGAGGTTTGTGCGTATGTGAGACACATTAGTTCTGCCTCCGCCCGCATGGTCTGTTATGAAATAAAGGCTGTTTGTTGTTTTATCTAGGAATATGTGCGCAGCAACAAAATCATTGCTGTTGTTTATCGCAGAACCCTTGAATGTTTTGCTGTTTATATCATATTCTCCAAGCCATAAGTCATTATCTTTGATGTACGTGATATATATTGTATTTGTCCGGTCATCTATTGCCATGGCAGGCAGGAAAATATTGTCTTGTGTATAATTTGTCAATTGTTGTTCTGTCCAGTTTCCCCCACTTGTATTCATTGTTCCAAGCCATAATTGGTCTGTATTTTGTTGAGCATCTCTGCCGCGATAAATCACATATACTTTATTATTGTATACTTGTATTGCCGGCTCTATTCGATTATATGTTGCATTTGTTCTCTTTGAGGAGCTCCATCCAGTATTGTCGCTGTTAAGTTGAGCAGTCCAGATTTGGTTAGTTCCGATTCCATCATCTTCTGCCCAGGCATAAAAAATTTTTTGAGTGGCATTATTATAATAAACATCCATATTGGTATCAGTAGAGTTTGGATTCATGACTCTCTCTACTATGTTGGTGAATAAATTGCCTGTTGTGATTAATTGCCCATTCTGTATTTCAATGCCGTTTTTTGTACCTAAATCCCAGTTAGAAAATGTCCTGTTGCTTGGCGCAAATGCGCTGTTGCTTCGGTTGTTTTGTGCAAAACAATTCCAGGCAATCCCTGCATCTAAGAAAGTATTGTTTTGTTCATAGTCTCTTGTGAAATTTCTAGTGTTTGTTTTTCCGTGCATGCCTTTTGTTTCTTTGCTAGACCAGCCAGAACTTGAATCGTATAAAGTCATATTCATTAGTCTTCCTGCATAAGTAGATGCATTGCAGATTAAGGTGATATTATTCAGGTCTGCATTGTTAGTGTTGTCTGCTGGTGAAAGCAGGCTCACTAGCAGTCCAAAATCATAGAATACAGTCACATTCCATTTTCTTGTGCTGTTGCTGTCATTCATTTTTGCAGTCCGGTTTGCATATACAAAGAATTCATAAGTTCCGCTTTGGGTTGTGGCATTTACCCAGAACGTGATTATTTGGCTTTGATTTGCAGATAAATTTACCTGCCGGGGGTTGCTTTCATTTGTCCAGAACGGACTTCTTCCTTTAATTGTTGATATTAATCCTTTTGAAGGGCCGTAATCTATTGTTAAGGCAGGTCCGCCAAGACTTTGAGTATGTTCTCTATCATCAAAAACCCAGTAATTTCCTGGTTCTAGGCCGTCTAAGTTTGTGACAGAGTTTATATTTGTTCCTATTGGCAGAGTTGCAGATTCTATTCTGAAAGTTGCGTTTACATATCCTAAGTCTGCTGCTTTTTGCACTAGTGCAGTTACGTTATGGCAGGACCAGCAGCTACTGGTGCCGCACGTACTCGTGGTATTTACTGCAATTATTTTTTGCTGACTGTTCAATGTTGCTGCGTTTGAGCTTTCATCCCAATGGTCGCTTTGGTTTATCAGCCATATTTGTTTTACAAATTCTGTTGTCTCTGAGTCTCTGTTAAAAAAGCACATTGTTGCATTTAATATGTTTTTATGATGTATTTCTGTTGGCAGTTCCCATCTTATTTGGCCGCCTCCATTGCCGCCAGTTCCAGCAGTTCCGTATTTTACGTCTGCGGTGTCATTATTTTCTGTCAGGTTGATTCTACGTATTGTAGGGTCTAGACTTACATTTATCATTCCGCAGTTTGATGGTCCTTTGCAGCTTACATTCACGATGACCTTAAACCATTCATTGTGAGTCACATTAGTGTCATTAAGAGGGTGTATTAAATCAAGGCTTATGTTGCTCGCAGAAACAGTAGGGATTTGCAGGAAAAATAAAAAAATTCCTAAAAAGGTTATTACTGCAATAGCAACCTGTTTTAATATAAATTTCACTGTTTCCCCTCTTTTTTTATGTATACTAAATATATGCTAGACGATACTTAAATTTGTATATTGCCCATATATAAATGTTTTTGTTAAGAAAGCTTTATAAATGCGCCATAATTCTTAAACATCACTATAGCGGGGTGGGGCAGCCAGGAGTGCCCGGAGTGATTATCCCGCAGGTTTAGGCTATGAGATAATCCCGGAAGGCTCATAAGCGCTCTGAGATACCCTCAGGTCGGTGGTTCAAATCCACCCCCCGCTATATACTTTTTTCTTTTTATTTTTCGTAAATATTTTGGGTTTTTAACAAATAGTCACAAGTCACTGGACAAGTTGTCATAGCATATTTAAGCATAAGTTTATTGGAGATTTATATGCTGGATAAAGATAAATTAGTCACAAATTGTTTAAGTAACGCAAAAGAGTTTGCAGAATTTATAGGGATAATGCTTGGCGATGGATCTTTAAATAAATACAAATTAAATAATTTTTATCGTCTGAAAATAACATTGGATTCTAGAGAAAAAGAATATGTTTTGCATATTTGCAATTTGATTCAAAAATTATTTAATAAAAAACCAAAAGTGAGTTATAGAAAAAATGAAAACACTGTTGATATTTTATTGTTTAATAGAACAATCATTTCAATTTTAAATGAGGAATTTGGAATGTCATTTTCTCCTAAGTGGAATAGGGCAGTTATTCCAGATTTATGTTTGAATAACGGACTAGATATTGCAGTGTTAAGAGGCTATTTTGATACTGATGGCTGTGTTGTTTTAACAGACAATAATGGAACATTATACGTGCGATTAGAAATGAAAATATCTCCCAGCCCAATGCAGAAACAATTTGTGGATATTTTAAAGAAACAAGGTTTTAGATTTGGCGTGTATGATATAGGAAAAGGTAAAGTTAGAGTTCAAATGAATGGCGAGACTCAATTAAAAAAATGGTTAAAACTAGTTAATTTTAGTAATCAAAGACACATAGAAAAAGTAAATAAATATTTTAAATTCTACGGTTGTGCATAATTCATTTAACTTATTTCTGATCTGCAGTATGAAATTTGTGTTCTATCTGTACCAGCACATCAGCAAAAGCTTGGTGTAGGGCTTTTGGAAGTTCAAAGTCGTGTGATTTGTTGCTCTCTATTGTTCCGCCAGGATAGATTGCCTGCACATGCATTGAGAACTTTTTTTGTTCGCCTTCTTTTTTATACATTTTTACATGCACTTTCAGACTGGTGATGTTCTTTAGCGCTCTTTTGATTTTTTCATAGTTCTCGGTGGTTAGTCTTTGCACAGTCTCTTGTTCCATTGGCTCTAAATCCTTCACGCCTACAAATTGTATTATTTCTTGTTCCATACCTGTCTGATTTATCTGCTGGTATTTATATTTTGTGATAACTGTGTGTTTTGTGCAAATATTTAAAAACATCAATATTATTTATGGAATTATGGTAGTATTATGTGGAGTTGAAGAAGCAGGCAGAGGGCCAGTCATAGGTCCCCTAGTCATGTGCGGTGTTTTAATTGATGAAAAAGATGAAGATAAATTAATCGCTATTGGTGCAAAAGATTCTAAACTTCTCACCCCAAAAACCAGAGAAATTCTGTTTGATCAAATAAAAGGAATGGTTAAAGAGTATAAGATAATCATAATTCCTCCTGCAGAAATTGATAAAACTTTGCTATCTAAAGATTCTAATCTTAATTGGCTTGAGGCAGACACATCTATTACATTAATCAATGCTTTAAAGCCAGATGTTGCTATTCTGGATTGTCCTAGCACTAATATCACAGCATATCGGGATTATGTAAAGACTAAATTAAAAAATAAAAAAATAAAAGTTATTGCTGAGCATAAAGCAGATGTTAAATACCCTGTTGTTTCTGCAGCCTCTATTCTTGCTAAAGTAACAAGAGACAGGGAAATAGAAAAACTAAAGAAAAAAATTGGCATGGACTTTGGTTCTGGATATCCGTCTGATGCCAGGACACAGGGTTTTCTAAAAAAGCACTACAAAGATTTCCCAGATATTTTCAGAAAGACTTGGTCTTCTTACAAAAGGATTGCAGGCGATAAGAAGCAGAAAAATTTAGGTGAATTCTAACTGCACGCATAGCACCTAGCGTAGTTCTCAAACATAACTGCGATTAAACATAAATCTGAAACAGAATAAACATCAGAAGCCTAACGAAGCGTGCTATGCGCTGGATTTCTAAGAAAGTTTTATATATCCTTTATATATATTTTATCTCAGAGGTGATATGATGGAAGAACGTAAGATGTTGTTTTTCGCTTTGTTATTTATCGCAGTTGTCAGTGTCATTGGAGTTGCTACTATGATGCAGCCTAGCAATACTTCGCTTGCCTGGGGTAATATTTATGAAGATCAAGCTGTTTTCAAGAACTGTTTCTGTCACGATGGTGATTTTATTTATACTCCTGCAAATAATGGTATAAGCGGCCCCAATGTTAGATTTTTAGGCAGGCTTGCTGAAAATCAATGTAATTATGATTGCTGGAGAGAAGAATATCCATATTATTACTGGGAAAAGCCAGTCCCTGCCCGTGTTTAAGCAAGGTTTCTTTCTCT